>JFJP01037773.1_pt1 | contig 22965 bp, 29 predicted proteins | sample 431651 | NCBI WGS metagenome assembly JFJP01 (sample SAMN02602958, study PRJNA72255) | Microbial mat metagenome, whole genome shotgun sequencing project. | biome: fresh water; feature: sink hole; material: water; isolation source: purple microbial (photo- and chemosynthetic) mats found in...
CTCACCAGTTCTGCTACTGATCCAGAGCGCTTGGTCTCATACAACTTAGCAGGTACAGCAGTACCTAACGATCTTAGTATTGCCGACTACCTACGCAAACCTTTTGCTGAGTCTATGGCTATTCTGTTCAACGCTTCAATGGCTATTGACGACGGTGGGAACAGGTCTGGTAAAGTTACTGAGGCAACCTTCGGTAAAGGTGGTTCAGCATTATCTATGCTTAAGTCCACTATCTTCCAAGGCATTCATAAGATGTATCGTTATCTACTTTCTGAGAAGAAAGTTCCTGTATTACAAGACTTGGTTCTAGCCGCCTCAAAGGAATTAAACCTCAAGTCATTGGAGTTGGAAGACTCCCCTTATGACGCGAACATCTACCGCTCAGTACTTGACAATACTCTTAGTGTTAAACCTGAATTTAATCAAGTAACAAGTACTGACCAAATTGAGGCACAGACACGAGCGCTGTTCATGTTACTTGGCGCCGCTATACGTGATTCTTCAGGCGCCCCTGGCACTAACCTTGCTAAGGAAACTTTCAAAGGTGGTGGGGACGTTAAAGACGATGACCATTACTTTAACCCAGAGTTCTTCACTCTAGGTGAGTTTAAGAACGTTTACGCTTATTTGGGTGGTCGTGTATTCCAGAAACTTTGCGAACATATTCTTAAGGTTCCCCGTAAAGAGTTTCTTGTTATTAATCCTGCAAATGCTTTTAGCTTACCGGATTTTCAAGTTCTGGTTAAAGAGATAATGCCTGCCGTAGTAATATTGGGAAAGTATGCTGTTCAAAGTGGAGAGATTATTGAACGTGCTAACGCACTTGAGGAGTCTAATCATAGGAATCAGAGCATAACGGCTAGTGACATTGTTATGCCTGGATCTAAGAATGGTTTCCAAATATTTCCACATCAACTGAAAGTTCATCAATACCTGCAGAATCACCCTCGTTACGCTGTACTAGATGTGGCACCAGGTGGCGGCAAGACTATCTTGCTACTTGCTGATGCCGCTAGTATAGTTGGGAAAGGCCTTATCAAAGGTCCACCCTGCATATTTGCTCCTAACGGACTTGTGCGTAACTGGGTAGAAGATCTGCATAAAGTAACCGAAGGTAAATGGAACGTTATTCCTATCACTACATCCGTGTATCGTACTTGGGGTGACGAGCGACTTACGAAGCTTATCAAAGACGCTCCCAGGAATACGATTATTGTTATGAGTACCTCGGTGCTCAAACTCGATAAGTATCCCATCGTTATTGGCAACCACGTTGAGACAGTGTCAGCAGTTCTTGAGTTTGCTCGCAAGTTTGGCTTCGAGTACATTGCACTTGATGAATCTCATCGCGGTAAGAACGTGAATTCTGGTGTTCACAAAGCTTTGCGTCAAGTAATGGTTGCCAGTACAGTTAAGTATGTACGGCTAGCAACTGGTACCCTAATTAAAGATAGGTTGACTGACGTTGTTGGTCAGGCTGCGTTGTTCAATGCTCAGATCTTCCGTACGGCTGAAGAGTACGAGGCCGAGAATAGTGAGCAGCTTGGTACTTACACTGTTATGACTTGGAAGCCCAACACTCCTGAACTTGCACGGGCTCAGCTGTCTAAGCACGCGGCGGTCATTACAGCGAAAAAGAAGGAATGGGCGTTCATGTTACCCCGTCCTATAGAGACCTTTATCCCCGTGCGTATGGAGAAAACAGACGCTGAGGGTGGCTTGGTGCATCAGATGATGTATGATGCTATCCTAAAGGAAACCTTGGAAGAGATCAAGCAAGACAAGGACGTTATGGCTTTGCTGCAGGGTCATTCCGAGGATGACGATGACGAGGATGACGATGCACCTCAGGCTTTGCCTACGGACAACGATTTGGATGACGCCACTCTCGCAGACCTTGAGTCGAAGCTTGAGCCGTACTTGGCCCGCCTCGAGCAACTACTTACCGATCCTGTAGGTGACCCCTTCGGTGAAGTGTACTTCGGTGGTATGGCGAAAGACAACTTTGTCAGTAACAAAGTACAGAAGTGTATTGAGCGTATTCGCCGTAACTTCGATAAATATCCCTGGGTTAAAGGTAAGAAATACAAACTCAAAGATCTTACTGACTTCAATGACCAGCGTTATGTCTTAATGGGTGAGCCTGGTAAAGTGTTGACCCTAGATGACTATGAGAAGGAATATGAATCTCACATCGACCCGTCAAAAGACCCGCGCTGGAAGCTAGAACCTCAGGGTAAAGTGATTGTGTTTTGTCGTTACACACGTACCGTTAATGCTGTGTACAAAGCACTACCACCTGATCTGAAGAAGATTGCTATAAAGTTTCATGGTGAAGTGAAAAATAAATGGGAAGGATTTGACCAGTTTAGAACTTCGCCCTTCAGTACAAACAAAGACCCGCAGATCCTTATTGCGAATGAGCAGTCCATAACCGAGGGTCACAACCTTCAGATGGCTAGTCGTATCATCCGTATGGAATCTCCATGGTCACCTGGTGAATTGGATCAATCGTCTTCTCGTATCTTCCGTCCTGATCCTTCCAAGAAATTCTCTCGGGAGAATGTGTACCTCGACTGGATTATCTGCAACGGTAGTCTAGAAGTTGCGAAGATGGGCCGTCTTATATCCAAGATGTTGGTTAAGACTCAGTTCGATGAGGCAGGCAATCCCTTGTACGCTTCGGTTGCCGAGCAACAATTGCCGTTGATTAGGATGAGTCTTGAGACTATAGCAAGTGTGCCTATTATATCTGACATTCAGGAGTACATCGAAGCATATGCTAACTTGGTTCATATTCAGGCGGCTGAGTTTGAGGACATGCGTCAGTCTGGACCTTCAACTATGTTGGATGTTCCAGTAACACCAATGTTTAAAGAGGCTCGAATTATTGAGCAGGTACCTTACGTACCAAATTTAGAAGTACCTGATCGGCACGACTTTGGACTATTGCGCCTCAATGAGTACCTTCAAGATACGGAAGACCCGAATGTTCAGTCTATCTTGAAGGATAGGCAGAACCTTATTGGTTCTTATGTCCACACGGAATTCGGTAATGGCATAATAAGTAGAGTTGGACTATCCCGGCCTTCGAAAGTTCCGGGTATAAGTGAGGCTGAGGCAGAAGCGGCACGACGCATAACTCGTATTGACGTACAGTTAGCAAACGGTGACACTTACAGTGGTGCTCCTACTATGATTTTCCTAGCTACAAATGTTACTAAGGAGAATGTTAAAGACTTTGGCCCAACTACCAAGCTCGCTACCAAGCGAGATAAGGCTCTATCAGAGCGCGCTCGTAAAGCTTTGGAACGCCAAGAAGCGAGGGAAGCCAAGAAGGCAGCAGCCAAAACTATCCTTGGACTTGGTAAGAAGAAACCAAAAGTAGTTGAGCCCGAACCCGAAGAGGAAGAAGAGAATCTGAATATTGAGTTGTTCCCGGTTGTTTACAATGGGTTCTTAGCACTTGAAGGTAGCCCAGAAGATCCAGAGTTTAGTCTGAAGTCCTATGGCTTCAAACAGTTTGGTGACTACGCTTACACCATCGTTAAAGATCAGAAGTCCTTTGAAGCCCTGCTTGAATACCTAGACTCGAAATTTTCTATAAGTACACCGATTTTTAGGCGTTTAGAAGATCTGCAGGATTCGTTCCAGACTGGTCGTGGTAGAAAGTTCAGTGTAGAATTGGCTCCAGTTTCAGAGTTTAAAAACTTTTACCTGCTTCGTCACCGTCTTAGTGGGAAAGATCAGAAAGGTAGAGCGGAACTCAAAATTTATCCCGTCGTACTTAACGGTAGCCTAATGCTTACTGTTGATATAGCTACCAATCCAGTAATAAAGCGCCACCTTAACAAAGTGATTCCTGGAACTAGAAACCTTAAGTTTGAAGAGGCTTCTGGACTCAACATCAAGTTCTTTAACTCTAGATCCGAGCTCGTAGCTTTCGTTCGATCTATTCGTGCAGAGGGAGTTGTGGTTACAAACTTTGCAGAGCTTAAACAAGAACTTACTGACCTTAAAACAACTCAAAGAGTTTAATTGGAGAAACAAAATGCAATCATCCTTTTCACAGCTTGTACGCCAACAGCTGATCCTTAAAGCTATGGGGTTCTACAAAGGGCCGATTGATGGCCAATGGGGACCCAACACCATAAGTGCAAAGAAACGTTTTGAGTCGGATATGACTTATTTGCCCGGTCTACCATCTTCCGGAATGCCATTTGCGGGACAGAAACCTTTGCCCGCAGGCATAGGTGTAGACCAAAAAACAGGATTGCTGTATCATCCTGCTATTGATGCTCTGCTTCAGCAGGAGAAAGAAGCTATTTCTAGAGGCCCAGCTGGTCGTCCTATTCCTGAAATTGCTGTCAAACCTGCCAAAGAATTGCCTCAAGAAGAGAAAGACGACAAGAAATAAAATCACAATGAAGTTGTTCTAGTTTAAATGGCCGCGTTTGCGGCCATTCTTACTTAAACTGTAAATAACATCATCGGATACACTTGTAGGATAACCGTGTTCAACAAAATAAAATACACAACTTTTGAGTACAAGTTTGGCGGCTCCTTCTCTTCAATCTCGGATTATTCCTACGTTAGACTACCGTATGAAAACAATGGTGGTCGCAAAATATTGTTCGTGCTTGACTATATGCCCTCTGAAGATCTTCATGAGGGGCGTCTGCTATCAGGTGAGACCGGCATGCTGTTGGAGTCATTGCTGAAAGCTACCTTTAGTGTAGAGTTGAAGAAACAAGTAAACTTTTCCTGGTTAGCCTGTACGTTTAATGCGTTCAAAACAGCAGGTAGCACTCGTGAGGTTCAATTCTCAGCACGTGCTTCCTTTGGTGCTAGGGTACGAGCTTTAGTATTAAAGTACAAGCCAGACGTTATCGTGACCTTTGGTCATACTGCTTCTTCTGTATTTCTTGGCCCGCAGCTAGAACTTTCAGACAAAAAACATTCATACTGGTATGGCGTTCCCGTAAAGACTAAGGTTTCATCTCATGAATGCTTAACTGTAAGCACTCTCAGCTTAGAGTCATTATTAGAGGGAACTGCCGCGACAGCAGGTTTGTTAGGGTACGTAGTTCGTAACCTAGGCAACGCTATTACAGCTACTCATAGATTCGCGGTAGACAACGAGCTACTGAAATCTAGTAGAACAGTACTAATTGACAGCGTAGGTAAGTTCGATAAACTTTTAGGCCACTTAGCGGCCGCTAAGTATGTAGCTGTCGATACAGAAGCCGATAATTTAAACAAGATAGCTAATAGGCTTTTAACTATCCAATTTGCGGTAAAAGAGTCTATCGGGTACGTGGTGCCACTGTACCACAAAGATACACCATTCACCCCTAAGGAACTAATCTATCTAAAAAATAGACTTCGTCACTATTTCGAGGGTGACAATGACAACGAGTATCACATATACGCAAACGCTGATTTTGATCTAAATCTTATGCGAAATCAGCTGAAGACTAGGTACATGCACAACCATGTGCATGACATCTTCGGTGGAGAGTTTGGGATTGATGAAAACTACAAATTTTTATCCTCTCTTACTGGTGAATACTATTACTCACTAGCTAATATTTGTGCGCAGTATGGCTTTACAGGGTACATGGAGTCTAAGTTCTCGAAGAAGGATAGAAAAAACATATCTACAACTGATCTAGACGAAGATTTACTCCGCTACATGAGTTATGACGTGGTTACGCTTGTTTCCATACATCTTAAGCAGCTAGAGCGAGCTTCTCATTATGGTCACACAGCTTACCAATCTTTCGTCCAAGACCAGATAAGTGATACCATCCACATGTTTAGTCGCATGGAGAGTAATGGTTCTGGTCTAGACGTTAATTACCTGTTCTACCTCCGAACTCCGAAATCACCTATCGAGCAGACCATCAAAAAGATGGAAGGTGAGCTTCTCAATACCCCAGAAGTTAAAAAAGCCAATCAGATTCTCCTGAAACGGAATAGCGTGCCCGTAAATGGGTTGTTCGGTCAAGCAGCCGTAAATCTGTTTTCACTACGTAAAGACGAGCACAAACAGATTTTGTTCTTTGATGTGTTGAAGCTAAAACCCTTATCTAGAGGAGTCTCTATAGGTGGTGAGCAAGGTAAAGGAAAGTTGGATAAAGCTTTTCAGAAAGAATACGCGGATAACCCAATCGTTGCAGCGTATACCGGTCTAGGTAAAGCAAACAAGTTGAAGAACTCCTACGTAAAATCGTTCATAAAACTTCTTGCAAGTGACGACGATCTAAAGATAGATAATCGCATTAGGCCACGGTACAGTTACCTACTTGTCATTACGGGTAGGACAAGTGCTAGCGACCCAAATCTACAACAGATACCATCCCATTCAGAATTGGGTAAACAGATTAAGAGGTTGTTCGTAGCACGTAAAGGTAGACTTTATCTTAAAGTCGACTACAAGGTTCACGAAGTTAGAGGTTGGGGAATAATATCCTTCGACGTAGCCTTAGCTAAGATATTTAAAGACGCACGAAAGCTACGCAATGAGTATAGGTTGCACCCAACTCCTGAGTTGGCTAAACGCTTGAAGCTGGAAGCTGACGTACACGTGGTAAATGCTAGTTACTTCTTTAGTGTACTTTTAGAGAATGTTGACAAGATACTTCGTAACGCGGTTAAAGCCGTTATCTTCGGTTTGATCTATCAAATGTCTATAAAGAGTCTAGCTAAGACAATTGACAAGCCGCTAGAATACGCCAATAACCTAGTCAACAATTTCCGGAAAAAATTCCCTAGTGGGATGAAGTGGATCGAAGACGCAAAGGTATTCGCACGAAAACATCTGTACTATGAAAACCCACTTGGCATGAGACGTCATTTGTGGGGTTACCTATACAACAAGGCTAGTTCATGTGGTAACAAAGTACATGCTGAAATGGATAGGCGTGCTGTAAATAGCCCTATTCAAGGCATGGGTGCGCAGTTTATGAGCATAGGTGCACGGTATCTTGACACCATGATTTTCAAACTGTGGAAAGAACAGAAACGTGACGTTGATTATGCTGTTTGCAATAGTGTTCATGACTCTCTAGAGAATGAGTTTGCTTATAAAGATTTCCTTCTAGGAATAAAATCCGTTGAATACGCATTAATTGATGGTGTTAGGGAAACTTTAATGGCTCGTCATGGGTTCAAACTAGTCGTAGACGTAGACATTGACGCTGAAATAGGGCCAGCACTATCTCATTCACAAGCTTGGGATGACAGTCTAGTTGAGTTAGAACGAATAGTATACGAATCGTTAGTGTTTCAGCGAGATGAGCTTCATCATGACATAGTAGTATCAAGTGCTATGCGCGAAGTATTTGTTGATGGTTGGGCAGATGCTCCAGACTGGATGGTGAAGCAAGCAGCTAACACTAAATGGAAATATGACCATGTCAAGTACAAAAAACTTGATGCTCAATCTAAGGTAGCATAAAATGAAAAATTTTCTAAAGCACAAGCCTAGTCCACTTACAATTCCAGTATCTGAAGTGTTCTCCTCTATTGAAGGAGAAGGACCACTTACTGGCTACCCAATGATATTCATTAGATCTTTTGGTTGCAATTTCACTTGTCAGGGATTTTCCAACCCTGAGTTGGAACCCTTAGAATTTCAACAAATCGAAATCTTAAATCAATTTAAGCCTACAAAGGGTTGTGACTCATCGTATTCTTGGCATCCAAATTTCAAACATTTATCTTCTAAATACACAATAGACAAGTTATGGGAAAAGATGTACAGTGTTCTCCCTGGGTATGCTAAAGATTTGATGTCCGAACACCATGTGGCATCTAACAAATCGTTCCCTGCTATATCAATAACCGGTGGTGAGCCTCTTCTTCATCAGAAATTTTGGGCCGAATTCTTCTCATCAGAAACCTCTTTACTGTACATCAAGAAATTGGTCATTGAGACGAATGCTTCCGTGCCAATTCACCCTAAGTTTGGGAAAGCCCTTAAACGATTAGAGAAGGAAGGTTGTTTGATCGTATGGGCTAATAGCCCGAAGTTAAGTGGTAGTGGTGAACCTAAAGATAGGGCCATAAAACCTTTAGTAATGCTACAGCAACAATCTGTGTCCAAAGAACCTGCGCAGTACTTAAAGTTTGTGTCTGATGGTTCAGCTAAGTCGTTCGAAGAGATAGATGCTACTGTAAAGGAATACAACACTTACCTTTTTGAGCAGGAGGGGCAACCTTTTAAATCTGAGCAAGTTTACGTAATGCCAGAGGGTGCCTTGCTGGACCAGCAGGAGTCCATTCAACGTAAAGTTGCGGAAGCCTGCATAGAAAATGGGTACAGCTTGTGTGCTAGGGTTCACGTTTGGGTATTCGGAAATGAAACCGGAACCTGAAAATTTGTTCATTAACTATAGAGTTCTTACGTCTAACACGTTTGCTATAGCTTTAAACGAATTTGACTATCACTTACTCTCAAATGTCACAAGGTCTTTGAACATTCTTGTTGATAGTTTCTGTTCTGCGGTTGGTAAATCTACAATCCCAGAGGTCTCATTCGACTCTATCATTTACCAAGCCAGATCTATGATTTTGGGTTCCATAACGCAGAATTTAGAACGAAACGCGGCTACTGAGCATATAGTAGATGCTTTGGCAAACTCTTTAACTCTAAGCTGTACTTACTCAGAGTCTAACCGATGCTTCAACCTAGTAATTGATTTGCTCCCCTTTTCTGTAGCCTCAGACAAATTAAAACGCTATAGTACTCTTGTAGCTTCCGAAGACACTCTAAACATACTCCACTAAAGGAAAAACAATGGTCACCAGAGTATCACTAAATCCCTCAAACCAAAACTCTTTTTCGTTCACAGCTTCCTGCAAGGAACTAGACGCAGTACTATCGCGTCTTGGTGGTGCTGTAGGGTTATCCTCAATTGGGGCTAAGAGCTTTATTGCAATAGGTATCAAGGGGAAAGTTGCAATTTTGGCATTCAACACTGATACATATGCTTACATGGAGCTTGGTGAAGCGTCTTCGACAGGTGATGGCGCTTTTGGTTTTGATCCCATCTACCTTCAAGGAATTGTTAAGGGTAGATCTCAGCTTACGTTTACGTTCACAGGTAGCGAGTGTGAATTTAAACTTACGAAAGGTAAATACAACGGGAAATTTGTAGTCCTTCCCGTTACGACAGACCAAGCTACTACAGTAAATAGCGCACTGTCGTCAAAAGACAAGGGTGAGGACACGACGTTGAATCGCGACGTTCTAGATGCCCTTAAGGAGGGTTTGTCGCTAACTAGTATTAAGGATATTTACGCCGATACCTCATTGTTGAGTTACCTAAACCTTAATAGCAAAGGCTCCTTTGCAGTGTCATGTTTTGACCAGCACCACTTTGGACACTATCAGGTTAAAGCTGAGCAAAAAGGAGTTACCTTCAAAATTGCTCTTCCTTCCTCGCATTTCTTGATAATAGACAAAATGGTTGGATCGGAAGATGCTAAATTCTTCATCAAGAGTGAGTCTATCCGAGTAGAGGGTAAAAACTTTGTTCTGGTTCTTCCTTCATCTCAAACCGAAGACAAGAACTATACCATAGTAGCTGACTACATCGCATCACTAGATAAGCCGGACTTCAAGTGTAGCATTGACCTTGGAAACCTAAGTACGGCTATTGACAACCTATTCACTATCTATAGTGCGAACACCTCATTCGACATTTCTTTTAAAGAAGGACAGTCGTTATTAGGAATAACGTTCACAACAAATCATGGCTCGGCATCAGACTCAATCAAAGTTGAAGTATCTGTTGGGAAGCCTATCAAAGCTCAGATCGAACCTCGTATGCTTAAGGACGTGCTAACGTTGGTCAGGTCTCAGGGTATAGCAACTCTTTCTATCAAAAAACAGAAATGGTTAAGGCTTGATCTTCAACCCAAATCTGGTGCTGTTGTAAGTTATGTCTGTTCACTAGCAGGCTAATCCATGAAAGTAGCTGTCAGGCAAGCCTCAAGATTTTTTAAATGTGGGTCAACAAGAGGCTATCAGCATACAGCTTTTTTCATGAAAAAGCCTCTGGTTGATCAGTTTGAAAAATCTAACTCAACACAATTGACAGGGTACATTAGTTTTTCCTACTTACTGTTTAATGGTTCCCCTCAAGGTGTGCTATTCGAGAGCATACGCTCGCGTACAGAGGTAAAACCTTATGTTCTACGAGTTGGTATACCTGATGACCTTCCTGGTACTTTTGAACCTCTTTATATACTTGAGAAAATGGGAATTTTGGTGTTTAAAGCGTTCGATAGTTCTTTGATCGCAACTCCAATATTAATTGACTCTAGTTTGTTAGTAAAGGTTGAATGATGTTACAAAAAGATCTTGCCGAAGTAATTAGAGTTCTTCGTAGGGATGAGCGATACAAAAGGCTTAGGGCATTATTTAGCACTAGCCCTTTGTACCGTCTTCATGTAGAAGCCTTAACCGATGAAGTAATGTCATTGCATCAAACTAGGTCAATTCGTAGACTAAATGCTCTTGACCCTAAGATCATTGATGCTGTAGTCAATGCAATAACCATTGACCAATCGAACCGCTCACGCCTAACGGAAATAAACATAACGTGCGTTCGTGCGAAAACTTCCCTTGAAGATGCACTTGAAGCCCTTAAACATCACTTGCTGTCTACGTATCAAATGGACTTAAGGCAGTTTCGCACTAAGGACGAGCGTTCTGTAGTTATGGATATGACTTTCAGACAATTCCGTAAATACATAATGAAAGTTGATATGCTAAAGTTCACAACGGAGTCCGTCATCAATGACATTGATCGCGCTAGTTGGTCTTTGAAAAATTTGATTGAAGCACTTAAGATCCATCACGGTAGAGAGAACACCATTTAAGGCCTATTTTGTGACTGTACCCAAAAGTACCATCTATATAAGAGACAAGGTGTATGTTCCAACTAAACATCTAGACCTTGACAGTGTACGTGAGCATTACACTGTTCGCATGTACGATGAAAATGCTTGTCAAAGGTGTGAATACAGGGCAGATCGTCACTCGTATATCTGTGACACTTGCGGATCCTTCAAGAGCATAACTAAACTGTACAAGCGCAAAGAGGTAAATGGTGTAGCCTACATTGGGCTTCCAATTGGCGATAAAAAGAATTTCACGAAAGTAACTGGCTTATCTTACAGTGAATTTCGTATCAAAGATATACGTCAAGTGTCGCCGTTCACAAAACGCATAAAGTTCTTAGCGACATTGAGGGACTACCAAGAACCTCTGATTTCCAAATTCATGGTTCAGAAATTCGGCTTGATAGAAGCTCCGCCTCGAACGGGCAAGACTTTAGTCATGCTTAACCTGTGCTTGCAGCTCGGTCAGCGTACCCTTATACTTGCAAATCAACATGAGTTCCTTAAGCAGTTTGAGTATCACATAACGGGTGATTCTAAGTCTGGTACTCCAAAATGCACAAACTTACCTGAACTGGAAGAGCGCTTTGGCAAGAAGCTGTTCGGGTTCCCCAAAACTGCTGAAGACTATGAGAACTTTCAGTTTTTCCTCATGCCCTATCAGCAGTTTTTAAACACCAAAGCTGGAAGAGCTAGGTTCAAAAAGCTACTTCCTCATATTGGAACTGTGGCCGTAGATGAAGTTCACTCGGCTGCCGCTGTACAGTTCTCACAAATAGTCTCAAGGTTTCCTTCACTGTACAAGTTTGGTGTTACAGCAACAGTTTCCCGTAAGGATGGGCGCCATAAGATTCTGAAGAAAGTACTTGGCCCAGTTGTAGCACGTTCCCATCGAGAAGCTTTAACTCCTGTAGTATATGTACATGAGACTCAATTCGTTCCTAAAGCTGCGTATAACCAAGGACAGCGTTCTTGGGTGTTTGCAATGCAAGCACTTGCGAAAGATAAAAAGCGGAATGCACTTATAGTAGAGCAGGTAATCCGCGATCTGAAAATGGGCCATAACATCGTCATACCAGTTATGTTCCGTAAGCATGTAACGGAACTCCGTGAGCTAATCAACAAGGAGTGGGGATCAAAAATATGTGAGGAGTTTACTGGTGGAGGTGGTGCTCGTAACAAGGATAGTCGTGAAGACATTCTAAATCTAGTAAAGACTAGCAAGATACGAGTCATTGTGGGGATACGCCGTATCTTGCAGCTTGGTCTTAACGTACCTCAGTGGAGTGCAATCTACGAGATAGCTCCAATATCGAACAAGCCTAACTTGATGCAAGAGACTTCCCGGATACGAACTCCTCTTGAGGGTAAGCAGACACCCATAATTAGGTTGTTTGTAGATTTTGATCTTGGTCAGTCTATTGGCTGTGCTAGGTCAACTGTAAATCACATGAAAGAGTTCAAATACAAGTTTTCTGACCTGAAGAGTCAGGTGTCTCTTGTAAATAAAGTGCTCAGCACAGGTAAGCGTAGGGGTTCCGTTGATGAGGTTGATGATGAGTTCAAACCTGTGAAAGCTAACATTGGGAATTCCGGTCTGTTTAGTACTACAGCTAAGAAAAGGTTTTAATATGACAACTTCACTTTATATAAAAGGCTTTGATGCAGCTCGCACCAGAATTTTATTGGCTCGTGGAGTACCCGGCCAGGATATGCCTACAAAGAGAACTAAGATCAATGTGGCTGATTCTTTGGTGAAGATTGAGCCTGACATTCCTAATTCACCAATTAGGAATATCTCAGTTGTGAAACAGCTTAAGGTGTTGCAGAGCTTACTAGATCACCCACTTAGGAGTTCCTACACTGTAGGAATATCAAGCTTCCCCTCAGACCTTCGAGCTAAGTATTTGGCAATAATGATTATGAATGCTGCCATAGATGCGTATAAAGATAGTCATAAGCCTGGTAGAGGACTTCCATTATGGCACAGAGTATACGGTGGTTATTCAGACACGCTTAGAGACAAGCCAATTGCGGAAATGCCTTGCATGCTGGTTATTACCAATGTTGGACCAGAGAGTACTCCCATGAAGCTCGAAAAAGTTCGAGATCTATTGGAGAAGTTTTCAGATATTCCGAGAATTGTAGTTACTGGTAAAGATCCACCCTGCTCTATCTTTGCAAATCGCCTACAATTTCCCATGAAGGCTGGGTTCTATATTGGCCCATTCAACCATGTTCGTGAAGAATGAGGCACCTCTATGGCTGAGTTCAAATACATAATGATGCGGGTAACCTATCCCGTACCGCGAGACATACCTATAATTTTTCCAGACTTTCTTGTCCATGACCAGGTTTACCAAGCTCTTAAAGAGCTTGGTGGTGAGCAGATGAGAGATGCTACCGCTATTTCCGCTGGATTTACACAGCTCTTGGATTTGGAATGTTATGGTAAGTCATCTACACTAGATATAGAGTCTAGAAAAGAGGATGACAGTATAATACTCTCTTACCTCTACCTTCATGGCTTGGTCAACGATGACTAATACAGACGAAATACTTTTCAAGTGCAAAAGTATCAATTTTACTAGTAACTCCTAACTAAAGATGATAATTTATCTAAGAGACGGCAATTCGACGGGCATCGAGTTTCGTCTCGTCACTCCTTGGTTGAGGATTTAACTTTGTTAAATCGTTTAAGGGCATGCACCTCACGGTGCATGTCCTTTTTTTTGAACCAATAATGTAAATATTGCATGTAGTAGACCGAACTTTTTAACCAATTGGAGAACAAAATGGCAATAACCTCAACAAAGAAGACAAAACTTACTTCTCGCACCGTAGCTCCTGCTCCTGCTCCTGTTCCGCGTCCTGCAAAAACAGCCCCCATAAAACGTGGTGCTTTTGGACGCCCTGTTGATGGGTCTACTGGTAAAACGGCATCGCGTCCTGCTCGTAAACCTACTCCAAAGTTCATCTTCAAAGCACCAGAAGGTTTCCGTTCTTGCTTCGCCATCGTAGGTTTTCGTATCACGAAAGATGGTTTCATTGCTCCTGGGCACACAGTTGACCTCATTCGTGGCAATTGGACTAACGAAAATGCCCCCTCCTACGATTTGGTTGAACGTGACCCAGCAACTGCGTCGGCGCTTGTGTCTCGCATGATGATGATGACTTATGCGGCTAACATCCTTCGTCGCTTCACTCCAAACGCTAGTTACGAAGTTCTGCTTCGCCTTGGTATGTCTAAGGAAAAAGCACTTCGCGTAGGAGTGAAAAAAGTTTGGAGAGCTTTGCCCAAATCCAAAGACTTGATCGAAATTGAAGACAAGAAAGATCCTGAACTCCGTAAACTGCGCAGATCTGCACGCTTTCTTCCTGGTGCACTAACCAAGTGCATTAGCTTGGATGTTCTAAGGGATGCCGAAAAGGAAGAACAACGTGCCGCCAAGGAAGAAGAGCGCGAGGCTTTAAAGGAACAGCGTATTGCTGAGCGCGAGCAGGCTAAACTGGATCGCGCAGCGGAAAAGGCTGCTGGGAGAATTGCGCGTAAGTCAAAAGCTCCTACTGAAGCAAAGGCTCGTGCTCGTCGCTGAACGAAGTACAAATCACACTGCATCATAAATGCAGTGTGAACACACAAGCTCACATATTGCTTGTAGTATAGCGCATGTGTGTATAACCACCAACAAAAAAGGATAACTCTATTATGGTAAGCAACGTACTTCAACGCAATCAGAAACACTTCGTGGAGTTTGACCCAAAAAATTCAGAGCATCGTGATGCGTTTTTGAAACTATTCCTCACATCTAGGCAAGACAGTAAGTACAGGTTTTTCGTTGATTTACCTTTCACTACTGTAGTAGGTCAAGTGTTAGCTACTTTAGCACTTGCGAGCTGCGAGGAGGAACTGAAAAAGTACAATCTCGATGTGAAGTCAGTTCTCCAGCTACTTCAATCCCAGGAAGCACTAAAGGAGTTGGAGGAAGTGCGGGAAGATATCTCAACTAACGTGTCTATCTTTCCAAGAGTTCCTGTTCATCCTAGTGTTTTTTCACGATCGCTAAACCTTGGAGTTGCTGGAGTTGCAAATGAATAGAAGGTCTTTCCTAAAATCATTTTTGGCCTCAGTTGCTTTAGCTTCAATACCAAAAGTAGTGAGTGCTGCTGCCCTAAAAGCTTCGGAATTCGTTAAAGCTCTACCGGTAATAAACGTTCTAGACGGTGGTTGGCATCATATAGCCATGTCTAGAGGCAATAATGAACTTCGTTCTTTTGTAGATGGCCTGCAAGTACAGGACGTAGAAGGTATTGGTGTGGACTTTGTAGGGAATGAGTTTGCAATCTCTATGGATCCAGTATTACCCGGGCAACCCACCACACCTATAATGAACTTAAAATTTCGTAATTCTTCAATTGAACAAGCTTTCGATACATCAGATTCCAACTTCCTCGCAACAGGTTTCATCCCTGAGATAGACCCAAATAGTGACTTTACCATTGAATTTTGGGCTAAGGCACCGGAAACCGTAGTACCTGAACAGGTAGCTGGATATTTGGACAATGTAAGGCTTACAGTTGGGGTTGAGCGAGATATTGCCTCAGAATTTGAGAAACAGAAAACTTTAGCTGCACGGTTTTCTGGCATCCCAATTGATACTAACTAAGGTTTGACTGGCGAGTATCAGAAACTTGTTGCCTATGAGATTTGTCTCAAGGTATAAAAGGCAAAAGTTACACTTTGCTTCCGTCATCAGTAGTTAGGAGAACAACATGAAGTCTACACTAGTAATAGCAATAATCGCCTTAACCGCGACAGGCTGTGGAACCAACCCTGCTTCTATTCAAGCTCTAGCAGAAGCACACAGTAAGGTAATGTCGCAACCCACTGTAACCATAACTTGTGAATCGGGATGTTCAGCTAGCTACATAGATCCTCGTGATCGTCAACAACTAGCTATGCCCACTAATGGGTGGGATGCTCTAAAGCACGCTACAAGTTCGGTTACCGGTATTTTAACTAATACGGTACCTTGGGTTGTAGTTGGTGCTGTTGCTAAAACTGGCATCAAGAATGCCGGCGGCAACACTTCTTCTTCTGATAGCTCTACAACTGACAATAATTCGGTTACCTCTACCGACAGTCACAATGTGGATAGCCATAACGTTGATAGTCATGACGCTGTTTCTACCCCAACAGTTGTGACTCAACCTGCTCCAACAGTTGTGACTCAACCTACTCCAATAGTTGTGACTCAACCTGCTCCAATAATTGTAACTCAACCTGCTCCGTAATAACTCTATGTGGTCAAGACGAAAAGAAGCGCAGAAGTACGAGATATTTTTGTTAGTTTCGATCACAATGCTTTCGTTGTTGGTTATTTTGGTACCTTACCTTCTTCTGTTTTAACAAAGGAATAAAAATGTCAAAATTTAGTAGTTCTTCTATGTCTTTGGGTGTGTTACAAGAGGATCTCGAAAAAGCTGCATCCGAACTCAAGGCCGCACAAACCGTGTTCAATTCTGCAGCTGCTCGTCTAGCTCGTGCTGATGAAGTATACAATGTAGCGGTATCCAGTTTGACCGCGGGTGTACTTGCGCTTCGTGCCAAAACGAAGGTCATCCCCAATTAAGTTTATGCTGTTACGAGAAGCAAACAACTTAGACGAGCTAAGAGCTACTATTGATTTCCTTTATGGTTTAGTTAAGTCAAAAGAAGACTGTTCTGAATACATTAAGGAAGTTGATGGTAGCTTGCACATTATCTCTGGAACGGAGGAGGATCTAACTGCTACCGATTGGGATCAGTTCGCCTATATTCTTGAAAATGGACCGAGCTTAGATACCGAGCTTTTAGCCCCTGATTCGGTTAAAGCACTGCTTAAAGCTGGTTACATCTCAACAGCTGTGATAGACGAGGATCGGAGTTACCTTGTGGCAACTAGGTTAGGCTATGATGAGTTCTTCGCATGACTAAATACGTTATGTTGGGCATTTTGTTACTTGCTTCTATTTATTACTTTAATATCTGGGTAGTCGCACCGGTAATAATAGCTTATTTTCTAAACTCTAAACCAACAGATGATCTTAAACCACACACAATAGAGCTATCTTATTTGCAACGAGTGGAAAAAGACAAAGAATCCCTAAATAGCAAAATTGATCGCCTTACTAGATTTATGGGTAACGAAACAGTAAAACCAAGTTCCGCTTTTTTAGAACTTAGTGCAGTAGATCAGTGCAATCTGCATGACCAACGACACTTCATGCAACAATACCTGCAGACTTTAGAGAAGATACTAAAAAATTCTCAGTGACAGTAACAACTCCTTAAACAAATTGCTACTAACTAAAGGAACTACCCATGCAAAATCTTCAGTTCATCCACATCCGCAACTCCAACGGCCTCGAAAACTCCATCAATGGGGGCATCACAATCGGCTATGTGTTTGATGACGCAAATCAACAGTTGGTTGTTGGTATTTCAAGGTGCTCTCCAAAAGACAGGTTTGTGAAAAGCATCGGCAGGGAAATCGTAAAGAACCGGATCGAACATTTTGGTAGTAACAACTATCAAACTCTGGTACCTTCTAAGAGCTACGAGGCTTTTTTGATACCGTATGAGACTATCATGCACTACGTCGCAGAAGTTATATCCGGACTTCTGCGCCCGTCCCTGTACAAGTCTCTTTCATTGGATATTACTAGCGTAAGTGGCACTTACATAAACAATTTTGTTGTACGCTACTCGTTAGAAGCAATTGGTGAGGGCACAGAAAATATCCATCCGGATATGCTTGATGAAGAGCATTTCGTCGAACATCGTAGATATTGGAGAGCCTAATAGTTTTGCCCAAGGTATTCGTACCTTGTTTAGCTTAATAGCAAGGCAAAGTCTATTATAGCTAGAAAAATGCCTGACGATTCACGCTTCCCTGGCAAGGGAGTTTCAGGTATGTCTCCTCCAGCTAGCGTCGGTGCGGACGCTGGAACCACAGTGCTCCCAAGGTGTGCTGGTAACTTTGCCAACCTTGGAACCCACTAACTACTTGGACACAATGATGAACAACTCCTCGCAAGAAATTTTCATAGACAAAATCATAGAAGCCAAATGCCCATGTCACGTATTCCTAATAAACGGAATTAGGTTGGTTGGTGTAGTGAAGGCTCAGGACTCTACGTCTATTACCATAGAGGGCAAAGATTCAACTGACCAGTTGGTGTTTAAGCAAGCCATAAGCACTATAGCCCCCGCTTAATACCACTCTGGTATTAAAACTGTAAAGTATAGACGTAAGAGGTGGGCCTGTAGCTCAGTTGATTAGAGCTGAGGCTACTATGTGGGACTGTAACTCAACGGTTAGAGTAGCGTCCTCATAAGACGAAGGTCGTTGGTTCAACTCCAACCAGTCCCACATAGTAGCTTAATATTTTGGTCCACGGTTCGAGTCCGTTCGGGCCAACCTAATAGTTTATTCATGTTATAAATAGTCCTCAACAAAGGAAATGCAGTGGAAACTTTTGTACAGCCTAAGGTTATTGGTTATAGGCAACTTAACGAAACTGAAGCTGGGTTGATGAATGAAATCAAACAGAAAGGCGTAGAGTTAGGCGCTCTGGTTGACAAGCTCAAAGCAACTGAAGGTTTGGATCAACGTTGGGTTTCAATTGGAGCAACTGATCTTCAAACAGGTACAATGGCTTTAGTTAGAGCAGTCGCACAACCAACATCCTTCTAATCATGACTATCACTACGGCCCCTAATGAACCACGCATTGAACAAGAACTTGGATTGCTAGCTTTTGATGTAGCTAGTCAAAAACAGGCCACTCGTATCATGGAGGAGTTACGACAAGAAGCTGCGAAAGTTTTTGGCGTAACCGTCATTGGCCCTAATATGACTCTTCGTTTCGGTAAAGGGGATCGTCTTGTTCAGGTATCATTTTTGGTTACTAGCATAACTGACAGCACAGTTCTTGAAGAACCTGACTACGATGATGATAAATGAGTAGGATTTGAACTTAAATTTCCATAATTCATGGAGTACTCTATGTCAGATGATTTGGATCTAGATAGATCGTTCGTTGAATTTACGAATAAGATTAAACCCCATCTTGTCATGGGCGAACTTCAGGTATTGGCTGCTTTCGTTGAATTTTTGAAATCGGGTAGCGATGTACATATGATACCTGGCAACACACCGCCTGGTGACTAATGCAGTAAGTATGGTTCTCCTTAACTCAAGACAGAGCAGACCACGTTTGTTAGTACCGTACAACTAACAAGATTAACGCCCGGATGGTGAAATAGGTAGACACAAGGGACTCATTAAAGGGTCACTAGCGCACCGTAAGGTGGGTAGCGTAAGCTGCTAAAATAAGTTGGTAGTCAGTTCTCGATAACCTGAATAGGATAACCGCCGAAGAACAAGCAGAAATGTTTGTGAGTCCTTAAAGGAATCAGGTATAGTAAGACGAACGCGAGAAGGCGTAACAACTTAATCGAAAGACGCTAGTAGTATTTCCGTGAATTCGGCGAACGCTTATTTCTATCCCAGAAGCGGTGGGTGATAGTCTTAAGTTGCTAAAATAGCAATGTATGCCAACGCCGAGCCAAGCCTAATAGCAGATGAAGTGTGGTAGTTTTTGGTACTGGCCACGTTAAAAACTTAGTGAACCATCTATTAGGAAGGTGTAGAGACTAGGGACGGAATGCCTAAAACTTTTAGGATGCGAGAGCTACCCTATTAACCCGACAGGAAGTTATGGCGATAGCATAGTCCAGACCACAAACAGTGAACAGTGAGCCACCTCGTTCAAGGGGAAAAGACTGTTTTGAACAACACAAGATAAGGTGTTGGCTGGCGTCGAAAGACGAAGTGGTAAGTAAAATCCCTCGCCGCAAGGCGTACCGGTTCGATTCCGGTTCCGGGCACCAACATATAGGAATAATAAACCATGAAGTTTAGAGAGATTAAGGAAAAGCTTTTAGTTGAAGACAACCTAGCGATTCAGGATTGGGAAACTCGCGTAAACGAGTTCTGGAAAGGACCACCTTCTTTGGAGGAGCAGTTGTCGTTTGTAGAGTATCGTAGACGGCTACTCGCTAGTGGGCTTCTTAACATACTGGACGCCCTTGTCGCACAAGAAGCAAAAGATGAACTTGGTAGTAAAGAGATCTGTACAGCTCTTCCAACTGAATCCTTAGGTTAGTCTTGTGCCGTTAGACTCAAGTGCGGAAAAGATTTTACCTCATGTAACTACTACTTATGAGCCAGCTGGCGTGATTGGTAAACGTTGTAACTTCACTCCAGCCAAAGCAGGTCGTGCTTTGCGTGAGTTGTGGAAGCAGGAAAAACTTAATCGTAAGTGTACAACTAGCCAGCAACTTTTGTGGCAGTTACGGTGATCATGCAGGCGTAGGAGAATTGGTATATCCACCAGATTTAGGTTCTGGCGCTTCGGCACTGTGGGTTCGACTCCCATCGCCTGCACCATTTTTAATCCGCAAAAAGAATTTCCCTTGAGCAAGGATTTTGGCTAGAAGGCCCGAAGAAACTTTCACCACTGTCGAAACAGCACGTGGGCACATAAGCAGGTGTTGTGAATGAAGCAAATCCCCAAAAGTAACTACCAAGTACAAGTGGAAATTCCCTTCTGCGTTATAAAGTCTGGTAGTGAATGTGGTCAAGACCTCTAGTGTAGTTCGTGGACAATAAACGCACCCCATATTAGGTTGACCTGCACTCAACCATTTGAAGTGGCAAGTGTGGCCGCAAGGCGTGCGCAGAGTTACCGTACTCTTCACAACGGCAAACCGACGAGTGGGTGGAAAGCCCACAATGCTCACCCTATACAACTACTAAGTAAACTAACAATGATCGTACAAAAGATATTGGCTTCCTCAGTTCAGCTTGTGCTATATGCTCGTAGACATGGCATGAGGCGTTACGCAACACCACAGTGGGGTTGCAGTTGCATTCCACCTGGTGACATTTCCAAAGATGTTGGTCGAAATAGACATGGTTGATTATCCACGTTATACATGAGTGACGAAATGGGAAACTTAATTTGCAAATGCTGCAGTAAAGAAGCTCGCTGGTGTGGTGATGGTGAAAACGCTTGCGGCACAGAAGGATGCGACCACATCCAGTGCGACCACTGCGGTATGCACTACTCTCTGGAATTGATTGAAGGCTCTGAAAATCCAGAAACTCATGAACGCGCCCGAGAGCTAGTTCTTGCTGCGTACAACGCCGTTCAAGATCATTCAATGGGATCTTTCATTCAACCCAAGCTAACTGGCTATCGCCAGCTTAGTGAAGACGAAGCTATGTTGATGAATGAAATCAAGCAAAAAGGAGTTGAGCTGGGTGTGCTCGTAGAAAAACTCCAACGTACTGACACCTTGGATCAACGATGGGTAGCAATAGGTAAAACTGAACTTCAACAAGGTTTGATGGCGCTTATACGAAGCGTTGCCCAACCAACAACCTTTTAAGGAATCTATATGTCTTCAGACGTACTTATTCAAGTGTTAGGTCCATCAGGATCTGGTAAAGGCCTAGTTATCGCCGCTATAGCCCATGCACTAGAATCACTAGATGTAGCCGTTTCGGTACAAGCCGCAGAAACTCATAACAAGATAAAGTTGGAATTGTGTACTGATGAGCTTAAAGCTAAGCTTGCTGGTCGTTCCGTTACCATTTTGGAACTGCAAACATCCACCCATCACGCTTGACGGCAACGTAGTTTCCACCTGAAAGTTTCACCGTGAAGAAAAAACTTAGTCCTCGGTATGATCTTGTTACCGCACGCGTGGTAGATGTCGGTATACGACTCGCGGACCAAGAGAACACTAGAATAGGTGCTCAATATTTATCCTATAAGAAGGTACCTCTTTGGGTAGCATATAGAGTTCTGTTACAAAAAATTCGTAGAAAGTACTAACCCTATTAGGAGAATCTCATGCCCGCAGAAACCGATATAACACAAGTTTTGCTATCTGCAATTGAAGAACTAAGGTTAAGTGACAAACTTAACCTTAGGGAGAATTTGACCTCACTTAATCCAAGTCTGACGTTGACTCGACAAGGCCTTGACAGCCTTGACGTAGTAGAGCTTGTCATGCTTCTTGAAGAGCGTCAAGGATGGGCATACGAGGAATCACAATTCAAAGTGTTCCTCTATGATACCGTTGAAGACTTGTCGAAGAAGCTCCTAGCTCTGCAGCTTACTCCTTCTGCTTGAGCAATCTATAGTGAAAGACTTTCACAACACCTCAGAGTACCCGTTCATTGAGGCTTTAGAATCTAATTGGGGACGTATTTATGAAGAGTACAAAGGTGTTGTCTCAAAGTTAGAAGAATGGCCAGAACATGAACTATACAACCACGAATGGGATTTGTTCAGGTTGTTTCAATGGCCTAATGGTGAAGAGTTGGTTAATAACACAGAACTGTGCCCCTTCACCTCTAATCTAATTAGAGACTTAATACCTACACATCGTGCTGCAGGGTTTTCTCGGATTGGCCCAGGAACGCGTATTCAACCTCATACAGGCTATCCAGGAAACTTCCTGCGTTATCACCTAGGGCTATCCATACCAGATGGTGACTGCGCTATACGAGTGAATAAGACAACGGCAAAATGGGCCACAGGTAGATCGCTATTGTTCGATGATCGTGTAGAGCATGAAGTATGGAATTTGACTCCTTATCAAAGGGTCATTCTGATAGTGGACTTTGTCCCATAAACTTTATGCGATTCTGATATGCAACAAACGCGCCCTAAGATTTACAGGTGGTCTTTGTACTGTACATTCTCCCCTGGTGTTAACTGGAGAGTAGTCAGGACTGTAAGTCTACACTTTGGGATTAAAGTGGTGCGCACTAGTAAGTTGCGTAAATTGCTTCGCATACCAAGCTTAGTAAACGTCCGCCCTGGTCTATTTGTAAACCCACGCACTGCAATATTTGGTAAGCGAAAGAAGTAAAGAAAGCCCACTCCACATACTAGGAATACCAAAGTGGACAATGTTATTGACTGTAGT
>JFJP01001871.1_pt1 | contig 22964 bp, 25 predicted proteins | sample 431651 | NCBI WGS metagenome assembly JFJP01 (sample SAMN02602958, study PRJNA72255) | Microbial mat metagenome, whole genome shotgun sequencing project. | biome: fresh water; feature: sink hole; material: water; isolation source: purple microbial (photo- and chemosynthetic) mats found in...
CGGTGTAAGTCGTTCCTGACAGTGCCGGAAACGCCGTTTTTCCGTTGGTGCTGGCCGTGTCGAGGAAGTTTGCAAGGTCGTCAGAGAAACGCCAACGCCAACCCTCGCTCGCACTTTCGCACTTGAAAAGCTCGATGTAGTCTGTCCAACCCGGACGAGCGGCAGCAAGTGTCGCTTGGATATTCGCACCTGAGTCCGTAACAGCCACGACCGCCGAGGAGGCTTTCGGGACTTTCGGGAAGGGTAGGTTCTTGGTGCAAAACTCTGACTTTGAGCGCGGTGATGTCGCGTTATATACCCGCTGACCACAATTCAGAGCTACATCAACGCGGTTTGTGCCGTCGTTGTACGCCTGCCCAAAAATACGATAAGGGCCGGAAAGTGACGTTCCGCCCGTTCCTGCTACCGGGTCGCCGGAGTCCCAACTAGACCCGCTTCCTGTCCATACCTTTCCAGCGTCAGCATCAATAAAAAGGCGGGCAGTTTGCCCCGCGTTAAGCTGCTTCGTGATGTTGCTGAAGCTTCCGTTATATATGTTCGATTGCTGAAAATTGAAATTTAGGTTGTTGGTCACGCCAATGCCGAATTGCCCGCCACCAGAGCCAACATTAACCCCCGTCGCCTCTATATACGCCGTCCCTTTTATAAGGTCGAAGGTTAAGGGCGCAAGCGCATAAGAGCCGGGAGTTGTGTTCGTTTCGTAGTTTGCTGCAAGACGCATCCCGCCTTCCGAAATTATTGCTGCGGATAACGAAGCCGTTTTGCAAAGCTCGTTAAACCGGGCAAAAACATTCGTCGGCGTACTGAGCGAAGGGTCGTAAGTCGCCCCCGCCGTCAGGCTGATATTGTTCGCCGTCCAGTTGTTCCCGGTCGTGTCGGTGTCGCCCTGGCTTCGGTCATACCCGAGAGTGGTCAGACTGGTTACATCGTCCATCGGCAGGAAGAAGCCGTTTGCTCCCCATCCATTACGCGGACCTCCGCCTACTGCAACGGCGGACCGGATCGAACCCCTGCTCTTTGGGCGAACTTGGCCGGTTTTCGGATGAACCGAAGCGAACGCAGCCGGAGTCAGCTGCTTTCCATCAACCATAAGCGGGAAGCAAATATTCCCTCCGAAGTAGTTGTTCGCCGTCGATCCGCGGCGCCCGATGTTGTGAGTTCCAGAGCTATTCCAAGTTTGCGCCGAATTCAGGGCTGGATAACCCGCCGTTGAAAACGACGTGACTTGATCCATGCCAAGATAAAGCTTTACACGATCAGCCGCCACGGCTTGCGTCGTATCAACCCCCACAACGACGAGCATATAAGCCGCTACGCCGCGCAGCATTCGGTTTCCGATTAAGTCCCCGCCCGATCCATCGTTCCAACGGATAACAGGATTTACGCTATCGCCAACAGACAAAAATCCGCCCGTCGGTGGGGCAATGATCGTATGGAGTTCAGTTGTCGGAGGCTTTTCCACCTGGAACCAAGCGGCGACTGTATAGATCTTGTTATTTGTCGGTGTTCCGAGAACGCAACTCAGAAAGGCCGATGCGGCCAATCTGAACCGCAGCGCCCGCTCGATCTTCCCTAACTCGTCAAGCGGATCACCCGACTGCACCATTAGCATCGGGTTGGTTGAGCCAGGGACGATCATACCGAGCCCCCGACCTTGCCGATCAGGATGCGCGTTGCCGATTCCACATAATACGGCAGGCCGTCATTAGCATAAGCTACAGCCGTTAATGCCGGCAGTGTTGTTCCATCAGCTGGTTTCCAATACGATCCGTAGGATATGGTGCCAGGCGAAGCGCCCTGGAGCGGTCGAATCATTCCCGACTGCCCTACCGGCATCGAGCTGGGATTTGCCAGTACGATATTTCCAGTCAGCGTGCCTTCATGGTTGTTTCCGGCCGCGAGGTCAAGTGTTACCGTTCCCGTTGTTGCCGGGAAAGCGACAGGAACCCCACGCTGGCCTTTTGTCCAGGCATTGGCCACCCCTAGTTTAGCGAAGGCAGCACCTAGTGCCTGCTTGAACAGATTGAGGTTGGTATGGTCCGGCGTCAGGCCAGCATCAACAATCACCGCCCTGAGCGACTCGGTAATCATGTAGAACCACCAGGGACCGGGCTTCGTCGCTTTGGTTAGCGTGCCAGGATTTCCGCCCGTCGGATAACCCGTTGATGGGCTGGCAGGCGCAGCAGGCGGCGTAGCAACGGCACCTGATTCATAAATTCGATCCATGATATCTCCTAGACGTAACTAAACAACACAGCGGTATGGGCAGGCTTCAGCCGCTCGATCACGCACTCCAGGAGCGCATTTCCCCAAGCAGCCAACGGGTCATCGACCGTCATATCAACGGTCAGGTCGGTGACGGTATTCAATGCCGCATTGACCTGCCAGGCGAAGTTCCACGCCTCGCCACAGATCTCGGCATCTACATCGTCATCAACGGTATGTGAATGAAACTCGGTGATCGTGATGGCGTAACCCAGAGCTGCGGAGACACCGATGTAATACGCGGCCGACTGACCACCCAAGGTGACCAGCTTGCCAACGAGGGCAGCGCGGCGCTGGGCCATGGTCTGTTCGCCGCCGAAGGCTTCGGCACAGGTGTCAGGCAACCCAGCGACTCGCTCCCAATCAAGGAAGAGTTCGGCGGTTGTGCGCGGGTCGGCTTCCTCGACGATCTGCCAGGCGCGGCCGTCGACGCGTGCCATTTCGTCGGATAGTGCCGCGAGCAACTGCGTGATCGTCGCAGAGTCATCGCGCGGCCACGCAGGACCCTGCGGCAGAAGCGCCTGCAACTGGCGCAGGTAATCGGTATCGGTCAGAGCCATGTGATCGTGCCCATCGTGCTCATGTTTCCGGTCGTGTTCGTGACGTTGGCGGCTGGCAAAGTCATGACGTAATCGTTCTCGCCAGCGGCCGCAGAGATCGCGGCGCGCATGTGCGAAAGCAGGATCGTGCCGCCAGGCACCGCCTCGCGCAGCAGCAGGTCGGCGAGTTCGGCCTGGACGGCGGCCTGCACCGCGGCTGTCGCAGGCACCAGACCGGTGATCGTAAAGTCGATCGGCACGGCGGTCGGTGCGACGACGGTGACTTGCGCAGTGACCGGGCGCAGCGCGTTGATATAAGCCTGCACCGCGGCGACTTCGCCGGCGTCCGGAATCTGGCTCGCGTCGTTGTCGCGGACGAAGCGAACGGTCACCGTGCCGAGACCAAGCTCTTGGGGATAGACCCAAGCGCGCGTGACGCCTTCAACCTCGAGAGCCCATGCGACGTAGTCATACGAAGCTCCGCCGTGCGGTGGCTGCTGAATGCGGGCAAGCAGACGGGCGCGCAGCGCGTCGTCAGTTTCGGGCTCGACCCCGGAGTTAAGCCCGGCAGCGTCGACGGCGCAAGCCGCTTCGACTCCCGAAATCGGCGACACCAGGCTCAGCGCGGACAGTGCCGCGGTGTTTCCGGCGCTGCCGGCGAGCGCGGCGACGAGCGGCAGGACGGCAGCGCCGCCCGCGATCGTCGTTTCGATGGTCGTCAGATACTGCGCGCCGTCGGCACGTTGCAAGAGCGTTCCGGCCGGAATGACGACGCCGGTAGTTCCGGAAACGCTCACGCTGCCAACGGCCGGAGCGGCCGCCTTGCGCGAGATGCCCCAGATCGACGCCCAGCGGTCGAGGAATTCGACCTCGGCGGTATCGATGATGACCTGCTTCGCCAGCCACTCGAGAAAGCCGTAAAGACCATGCACGGCGCCGCCATGGACCGACGACAGCACGTTGAGGTTGCTGAACGGCAGACGCGCGTCGGCGCCCGGCAGGCGGGCGTTGATGTCCGCCTGGGCGCGCTCAATCAAGGTTCGAAGTGTGGGGCGAGCAAATGGCATGGTGACCTCGTCAGATTCCGCGCCAGGCGAAATCAAAATTAAATTTCTCAGGGGCTTTGTTGTTTCTCCGGACGATGATGCGCAGGCCGAGCGTGCCGCTGGCAACAATGGCAGCGTCGACATTTACCGCGCTAGCAACACCGTCCTCGACGAGCCAGACGAGCGCCTCGCGCGCGTATTCCTTGGCCTTGGAGACGACTTCTGCCAACTGCTTTTCGCGTCCGAGCAGCCACAGGCGCGAGCCGATCCGGCGCGGATAGAGCGCATCGCCCCACCAGCCGCGCTTGCTCGACGCCGGATCCGGAAGTGCGTCGTCGTCCTCGGCGCGGCGATCCGTGAACAGAGAGATCAGCACGGCCGTCCTGATGTCCGTATCGGCCGCCAGGCTGCCCGCAGACACGGCAAAATCAGCCCGGAGTGCGTTGCCATCAAAGAAGGTTTGGATATCGGCCATGGGTCACATCGCTTGAGTCGGCGTGTTGGTATCGCCGCTCGTGTTGTTTTCGTGGTGGGTGTGCGAGTTGTACGTTGCACGCATCGCGTTCATTGTCTTGCCGCCGCTGTCGCAGCGGTCCTTGATTTCCCCGGTAACCTCGAGCAATGGGGTGACCATACGAACTTTGGTCGCGGCCTTAATCGTGACGATCGGCGCGGTTACCTCAAGCTCTGCCCCGGCCGTCACGCGAATAACGCGGCCGCGGCTCAGGACGATGCAGTCGCCTTCGTCGGTGTAGAGGCAGACCTCGCCGGCTTGCAGCCCGCTCTTGCGGTACCGTCGATCGTCGGTGGCAACGATCAAGCCGTGGTCGCGATTGCCGCCGACGAAGACCATGACGCCTTCGGCGCCGGCGAGCGGAACCGAGGTAAATCCGTATTCCTGAATGCGCTCGGCGTCGTCGTGATCTTCTTCGGCGAGCAGCTGCACCTGCGCCGTCTGGATCGCGCCGCCGTCCTTGATCGCCGTAAGAATGGCGCGGCCGACCATCAGCTGCACTTTCCCGCGCATGTCTTCGGTCAGTTTCTTGATGGCATCGATCATTTTTTCACCACCTGGAATTTCTTCACGGCAGCGCCATCGGCTGGCGCGGGGATTTCGGGCAACACTTCGAAGGCCTTATCGCTGACGAGCGAGAGCTCGGCGACCGTTCCGCCGTTGTCGAGCCGATAACCGATGCCGGCGATCAGCCACCACTCATCGACGCGCAGCCACGGGCACTTGACCCGCACGCGCTGGTTGATCTGCCAGAGATCGCCGTTTTCCTGCCGCCAGCCTTGCACGGCGACTGTGATCTTGCGAGCCTTGGCCTCACGGTTCGACGCTTCCCATTCCGCGCGCAGCTGGCAGCGCTTGGCGTCGGCCTGCGTCTCGGCGACGATGATCAAGGGGCGATAACGCGCGATCTCAGAATTGCCGGTCTTGGTGACCGCGCGCTTGACGCTGCCCTTGGGCGCCGCGTGCACGACGCTGAATTTGTTCGCGTCGGCAGCAGATGCCTGGCCCTTGACGGTGATTTCTGAAAAGAGATTGGCATGGCTGTGCTCGAGCGATGCGCGCAGAATGTTCTTGCCGTTTTCAATGACCGTGGCGCAGTCGCCGGCGGCGCCAGCACGCGTGAGTAGCAGGCCGCCCTCGCCGTCGGAGACGAGCAGGACGCCTTCGCTGCGCGCGAGCTTTTCGAGCGTCTTGAAGACTGACTCGCCGTTTTGCGTCGCGTGCTTCGGGACCTTCGACGAAACGCGCGGCGACTTGGGTGGATTGCCTTTCTTGCCGGCCTTTTTCTGTTTGACGGTGAGCTTCTTGCCGCTCGCGGTCTCGTCATAGACGGCGATGCCGTAGGGTTTGCACAGAGCCTCGGCGATCTGCAGGAAGGTTTGCCCGCTCATGGCGATGCTCGGTGCGGAACAATCGACGAGGTCGCCGGCACGATCGCGGCCATTGACTTTGATGTCGTGCGTGCCGGCGTCGTAGCTGACGGCGACGGCGTCGACGTAGCCGGTGATCAGGACGTCGTCGCCGATGAGCACTTCGCAGAACTCGCCGGGAGCGATCACCCAGTCGGTCGGCTGCTCGGGCCAGCGTTCGGTGATGGCGAGATCGAAAGTTCCGGCGATCTGCTCGATTCCGGTCTTGACGTTCACAGCGGTCCAGCCGCCGTAGATCGCGCCGCCGACCTTCAGGGTCAGTTTGTTGGCGTCGGCCATGACCTCGTTCATACCGACACCATTTCGAGCGGATCGCCGCCCGGGATGAAGCCGGGATGGACGATCTTGTTGCGCGCAAGGAGGTCATCCTCGCGCCCGTCGTTAAGCCAGCGGTCGCCGTAGGTCTCGTGCACAATCGCCAGCGATGGCCGAACCGTTTTCGGAACGACGGAGATCACCAGCGGCAGATTCGGCATCATGGCGCTGAAATTAGCAATGGCTGCCGTGCGCAGTTGCGTGATCGACATCGCCGCTAGGTCGCCTGTCGCATCGGAGAAAAGAACGTTATCGGTAAGCGTCACGACTTCGGTGCGCGCGAGGCGGGCATCGTCGAGGGCCGGGAAGCTGGCGGTAGAAAGGTCCATGACCCGGCGCGCGGTCGCCGCTTGTGCGACGAGCCCCGACAAGGCAAGGCGGTTGTTGTTTTGCGCAATGCTTGTCGGCGTCGCCGCGGCGGCGTTCGTCGGGATTGAAAAGCCCAGCAAAGCGTTCAGTTTCGTCGCGCTATTGATCAGTGACACGATCCCGAGGCCCAGCGCGGCTGCGCTGAACAAGGTGCCGGACAGATTCTCTGGCAGCAAGCCACGCAACGCCGACGAAGTGTTGGCGCGCAAGCTGTTGAGCTCACCGAGCGCTACGCCAGGCAGATCCATCAGGTCCTGTACGCCGGATAGAGCATCATCGACGGCAAAGTCCGGAAGCCCATCCACGGAAAACTTCTGCGAGAAATCCTCGACAAAATCAAGCTGGCACTGTCCGTACTGCGCGTCTAGAACGCCTTCTGTATCCGCCGCCTGGTTCGGCTCGTTGGCCTTTCCCGCTTCGACAAAGGTGATCGAAAACTTCGCCATGCCGCCGAGCTGCGTCGATTCGGTCAGCGAGCAATCGGAAACGGTAACGAGCAGTGTTCCATGGTAGGGATGCACGAGCTGGCCGTGTCCCGACGTCTCGATCGCGTCGATCAGCTCGTCCCGGCCCGACATGTAGTCCGCGCCGATGATCAGAGCGTCAATGCGATACTCGCGCGCTTTGCGCCCCATGTCCTCCATGTAAGGCAGATCGCGCTGCGGGTACTCGTGCCGAGCGAGGCGGCGACCGATGCCGAGGCCGGCAGTATCGACCTTAAAGCTCACTCCGCGGAAGCTTGCCTGACGAAGCTCGTCGCGCCAGGCCATTACGCGCCCACCATCGTGTAGCCGGCCGAAACGTCGATGGCGGTCGACGGCGAGTCGGAAGACATCTCGGTGACCTTGGCCCGTCCTTCGGCGTCGATCTTGATCGACAGCGTGTTCTTGATGTCCTGTGAAGCGCCTTTCGCTGCGCCTTCGGCGGTCAGCCGCGCGGCGCGATCGGTCGCGACCGTGAAATTCAAATCTTTGAGCGCCTTCGGCATCCAGCTCTCTGGCAGCACGCTTTTGATGATGCCGAGGATTCCGTTTCCGAGCGCCTGCCATTGCTCAAGCCAGAGCTGAATCAGGCCGCTAAAAAATCCGGTACCGAAAACCGCCTTGATGCGCTCCCATGCCGCGGAGACGTAAGCAACGATGCCGTCCCAGTTTTGATAGACGATCACCGCCAAGCCGACAATGGCCGTCACCAGCAGGCCGATCGGGTTCGCTATCAGCACGTTAAAAAATATTCTTGCTAACGCCGTGACCGTCGGAATGATTCCGGTCAGGTTGCCGAGGATCCATGCAACCTTGCCAAGCCCGAACGCCAATTGTCCGGCGCTAAGGATCAACGGCGAGAGCACGACAGCAACGGCAAGAAAACCGGTCATCGTCGGCCCAAGGACACTGCTGACCGCCTTGAACGCGCCGGCAATCTGCTGCACCACGGTCCAGAGTCCGACGAACAACTCCTGAGCGACCTCAAGGATCTTCGGCAAGCGTTCGAGGAACTTGTCGAACTTCTGGGCGATGAGCTCGCGGTTGGCGACGATCCACTTCTGGATGTTCTCGATCATCGGCTGCAACTTTTCGGCGAGTTGCAGGCCGAGAGCGGTCTTGACGCCGTCAAGCGTTCCGGTCATGCGCCGCCAGGCCTTGTCGTATCGGTCGGCCTGCTCGATCTGCTCGCTGGATAGGATGCGTCCGTCGGCGACCATCTGTTCGTAGCGTGCGCGGATCTCGGCGCCGCCCTTGTCCATGATCGACATCCAGGCGCTGCCGCTCTTGCCCATCAACTCGAGCAGCACGGCGTTCTTCTCGAGATCGCGATCGCTGCCCTTGAATGCGTCGGCGATGCTGGCGATCACCTGGTCAGGCTTCATGTTCTTGAGATTTTCGAGGCTGATGCCTACGCCGGCGAATGCCGCGGCCTGATCCTTGCCGCCGTTCATCGCCTCGTTCATCGCCTTTTGCAGCTTACCGAGACTGGATGCCGCGTCTTCGACCGATCCGACACCGGCCTCTTCCATCATTGACCCATAGACCTGCAGGTCCTTGGTCGCGATGTGGTAGCGCTCGGAGAGGTCGCCGATTTTATCGGCAGCGTCCGCCGAATGCAGCGCGAAGGCCATGATCGAGCCGATCGTTCCAGAATAAACGCCGGCGATGCCGACCGACGCGGTTGCAAGCCCCACCAACGACGACGTGACGCCGCTGACGGCTTTCTGGACGGCGCCGAGGCCGGTGGCCTGGTAAAGGTTGCCGAACGCGCCAGCGAGGCGGTGTGCCGGCAGCGTGGCGGCGTCCAGACGTGCGGCGATCTTTTCGATGGTCGCGGTCGCGCGATCGACCGCGGAAATGACGATTTCGGTTTTTGGTTGGCTCACCGGCGCGCCTCCGAAGAGGCGCGGGCGATCAGGACACGATCAGGAGAACGGTCTGATAAAGCGCGCGTAGGCCGACCCAGCTGACTGCGCCGGCAATCACTGCGACGGCTAGCGGGGGCAGCAGGCTGATAAAGCCCGCCAGATAGGCGATCAGAATGGACAGCTTCATGATGTCTGCATTCTAGCACGTCCATCCTATTCATCAAGTCCCCCTTTTGCCCTTGCTATCTTCTCGGCCTCGTCGGCCCAGAAGTCCAGTTCCCAGCTGTCCATTTCCCAGAGCTGCGCTGGGGGAAAGTGGAATATGTATGCGATCAAGACGACCGCGTCATTCCACTTCCAACGCCCAAAAAACCCCCGATGACCTCCATCACCTTCATCAGGTCGGCGGCGTCGAGTTGGTCGATCGACGACACCGGGACGTCGGCGCAAGCCGCTGCCACGTCGTAAAGGTCGCCCATCACCATGCTTGCCTTCATCGGCATTGCGCGCAGTTCGCGCGCCTTCGGCCGGCGCAGGGTAAGCATCGAGACCGTGTCGCCGTGCGCCTGAATCGGCGCTCCCAGTTCAATAACAACCGTTTCGCCGGCCATCAGGACGCCTCGCTCGGCGAGCCGATCATCTTGAGCGAGGCCTTGCCGTCACCCGATTGAACGGAGACGGGCGAGGCCACCGCGGCGTTGCGCAGAATCCAGACCTGCCCGGAATCCGCCTCGAAGGTGATGGTGGCATCGGTCGTCTTGTTGAGCGCGTCGATGTCGGTGTCGGAATTGACGGCAATCTCGCACTCGATCTCGCCGTGCATCGGTTTCTCGGTGTAACCAAGAAAGCCGAAGTCACCCATGATCGGCGTGCGCTCGACGCCGCCCGGGTTGAGTTTTGCGGTGCCAGGCATGCTGGCGATCGTTTGGCCATTGACGCGGATGAAGGCGCGGCCGAGGTACTTGGAACCCATGGTCTATCTCCTAAAGGCGGAACTGGATCTGCGCAGCGAACACGCGGAACTGATTGACGATGTTCGGCGGCAGCAGGACGTCGACGCGATTGACGTCGGTGCCGTTGCGGGCGACCAGCAGGTCGGCCTTGAACTGGTCAACGTCTTCAACAAGGCCGGCGTCTTCCCAGTCGCGGAACAGCGCGATCAGCTCGGCGCGGATGATCTTCGGCGTGACGACCGCCTGACCTGGCGCGAACTGCGTGCCGTCGTTGGCGAGCTTGTAGCGCGGGAACTTCTGCGAGATGCGCGCGCGCACCTGGTAGCGCAGCAGGGAGAGCGTGTACATCGTTTCGATGTCGCGGTAGCTCGGGTCGATATAGCCGCCACTGTTGTGGACATAGTTCGTCACTGCGCGCTCGATGACGACGTTGCCGCCGGCATCGACGATGGTCGTCGCGCCGCCATAGCTCAGCACGTTGTTGCGCTCGGAACGCGTGAAGCGCTTCTCTGGCGAGGCCGGAAGACGACCGGGAAGAACCAGGGTTTGCAGCGGCCGGGCCGGGTCAATGGCGAGGTAGTAGGCGGCTGTTGCGCCGGCCATCGCCGCTTTTTCCCAGATCGGGCCGGGTTCGCCGCCGGTTTCGCAGGTCCAGTGCGTGACGTGCGGGTTGTTGCGCGTCGAAAGGTAGGTATTGATCGTGCCGACCGTACCGCGCAGGCCCATATGAACGTGGCCGTCGTTTTGGTACAGAGGGCCCCAGCGCGTGTCGAGCTCGGTCTCGATCAGGCCGAGGTTCGTGGCATCGTTAAACGCCATGATGATCGTGTTGTACTGCGTCGCCCCGATGTTCGAGATTGCCGTTGCGATCGACGGGTCGCCCGTTCCGCTGTCCATCGCGGTGATCGTGACGGTAATTCCGGCCGGCGTTTTTTCCGACAGCGGGTAGTAGTTGAGCCGCAGGTCGATGTCGTTGCCGAGCGTTCCTTTGTGGCGGGACGTCAGCGTGACCGTTCCGACCGATGACGTTGCCGTGACTGGCAGAGTCGCCATGGCGTTGATCGCCGCGGCAAGCGCGGTGGCGATCGTCGTCGGCGTGTCCGACGTCGAGATGGCCACCTGCAGACGCTGCCCAGTGATGTAGAGGCAGACGGTACCGGCTTCGGACGGCGTGCCGGCGACGACGACCGATCCGGTCGCGGCAACACCGCCGCCCGAATCGGCGACGGGAACAAGCCAGGTTTCGATCGTGTCGGTTACCTTCAACAGCGAGGCCACCATCGCGGCGCCGATCGATCCGTTGCCGAGCTTGAGCGTCGCGTTCGCGAGGTTGTCCAGTTGGAAAGGAACGTCGGCCGTGGCGGTACCGGCGGCAAGCTTCGGCGCGATCATCAGAATCCGCTGCGGGATATTGACGAGGCCGCCGATCGCCTTGGAGTTGTCGAATTCGACGTACTGCCCGGGCGTCAGCAGATTGACCGGAATTTGATTAAACGAGATAGACGGACCCATGGCTTAAGCCCCTTTCTTTTCGGTTTTGGCGGGAGCCTCAAGCGCCACGTCGCGATCGGCAATGCGGCGCAGCCAGAAGCTGTCGTTGTCGGGCACAACGGTGCCCTCGGTGATTTCACGGCCAGTTGCCGGATCGCGTACCAGGCGACCTTCGACGGGGAAAACTTTCATGATGGTTCGTCCTATTGAGGAAGGTTGATAGCGGAGACAGCGTCGATCTGGCCGTCCGGTTGATGAAGATTGGCCGGGTCGTTGCGCGGGCTGGCCAAGTCGATCTGCACTTGCGCAAGATTGAAATCGTCTGCCGGATAGCCGTAAACGTCCTGCATCCAAGTAATGCGCACGGTTAGCGACAGCGACCGGGCGAGGATTTCAAGGTCGTCCGAGCCTTCGGCGGTGATGTCGCCCATCTCGACTTCCTCGGCGGCTGCGCCGACATACAGGTCGCTCTTGAGCGCCGCTTCGATCTGCTCGAGGATCGCTTCGGCTTGCGTGTCGGGCTCGTCGGCCGCGCTATCCTTCACGAGGATGCGGATCAGGAATTCGCCCTGCCGGCGAATCTGCTCCTGCAGGGTTCGATCGCCTGACGCACGAATAAACGTGACGAGGATCGCCGGAAGGTTTGGATCGCTCAGCTTGCGCAAGCGATTGACATAGACGTGCGCGCCGGCGTTCGTGTTGGCAGCCAGAAGCTTGGCCGCCAATGCTTGTTTGATCACGGTGATTTTGTGCGTCATGCCGCCTCCAGGCGCAATACGCGATCGCCGCTGTCGAGTCTGTCATCGGCAAAACCGGTGACGACGAAGGACTTCTCCCCGATCGTCACCTGGTCTCCCTCAGCGATGTCGTTGCTCTCAGCTGCGCACACCCGCACAACCGGGGCGTACCCCGCGACCAGGCCGAACGCGTCGGACGGAGTCGCGGAGAATACGCCCTGCACCACCCGCGGCGACTGACCGGACGGAGTGAGCGTCACGGGCTGGCCGATACGGTTGATGATGCGGGCCGTGTGTGCAGCGAAATCAACCATCGCCTTACGCAGCCACTGCCGTGTAAGCGCCGAGCTTCATCTTCACGGTGGCCGACGGGTTTGCCGCGAGCTCGACGGCGATACCGACGCACTGCTGTGCGGCGGCCGTTTTGTTCACGCACTTGTTGGTCGCATCCCAGTAGAGACGATCGCCGACAGAAATCGCGAGCGCGCTGGTCTTCGCAATTTCAATAACACCTTCGGTCTGAAACTCACCGGTAACGCCGTTCGCGACGTCGTTCTTCGCGACGCCGAACAGGCTGGTACCGAAAAGATAACCGACGCCGGATGCCACGTCGGCACCAGGTGCTAGCGACAGCGTTTCGCCGGGCTGAATGTAGTTTTTCATGTCGTTTCCTTCTAATCAGTGGGTCGGATGGGCGGGCCGAAGCCCGCCGGATACATCAAACGCCGGTGGATTTGTAGAGGCCGCGATGCTCGATGGCCTTGCTTGCGAAATCGAGGCGTGCCTTGATCTCGACGCCATCGACGTCGAAACCGATGCGGCTCTCGAGATAGACGCCTTCTTGGCCTTCGAGGTAGCAGTACTCGACCGTGTCGATCTGCGACGAGTCGGCAGCGGCATACCAGACGGCCGTGCTGTTGGCGTCGAGACGACCTTCAACGATGACCTCGAGCGAGTTCTTGAACGGGTTGATGTCCGAGGACTTGGCCGAGACGAAATCGGCGCTGGTGTATTGCTGCGCAGTGGTCTCCAGCGCGGCCGGAACGATCAGGAACGCCGGCTGCAGGTTCATGACCGTGCCGCCTGGCGTCTTCTGGACGCGCATCGCGGCGCGCGCCGAGTTGAGGCCTGCGACGGCGATCGCGCCGGATCCGAGGTTGCCGTGAGTGGCATGGAACAGTGCGACGGCGTCCGACAAGTTCGCGTTCGCGGTCAGAACCGAATAGACCGTGTCGGACTCGTAAGCGGCTGCGGCGAAGCCGAACAGCTCAGGAATGCGCGTGAAGGCGTTCAGATCGTCATTGATTACCGCCTGGCGCGTAATGCCGATGATCTTGCCGACGGTGATCAGGTTGTAAGTTTCCTTGCCGTCGGTGAAGATGCCGCGCTTGAACTCGCCCGATTCGTTCACCTTTTCAAGCGCCGGTGCGTCCGAGAGCGCAACGCGGGTCATCGTCTTGAAGTCGGGCGCCGTGGTCTGGCGAGCCCAGCGCGAAAAGGTCCTCGGCGCTTGAGCGTAAGCCATGCGCAGGCTCTTGTTGGCGACCGCCGCAACGATGTTCGGCAAATCGGAAGTGCCCTCAAGGGCGCGCGTCGCGACCTGCATCCGGTCCATGCCGCGCGTATTGACGCCGCTGCGCTCGAGCAGCGAGCGAGACAGCTCGATCATGGAGAGCCCGCGGAACTCGCGAGCGCCTTCCGGAAGCGCGGACTTCGGGTTGTGCCGGTGCAGCAGCGCTGCACCGACCATATCGCGCAGCGTGTCGGTTTCATCGCGCACGGTGACGATGTCGGCGCGGCTGGTGATAGCTTGAGCCTTGCTGCGCTCGGCCATGCGCGTCATTACTTCGCGGCGAGCCTCGTCGGCACTGATGCCGCGCGAAACGAAGTCGTCGGCAATCGACGGCTCGAGTCCGCCGAGGGCGCAAGCTTCGCGGATATCGATTCCGCGCTGGCGCTCGGCCAGGGCGGCCTGATCGGTCGCCTTGCGCAGGGTTTCTTGGTCGGGGGCGGCTACGTTGCCCGCCACCGTATTTTGGACGGTTTGGCCCATGTCGTTTCCTTTTTGCATAGAGCCCGGAGCGGGCAAATCGACCACGCGATAGGGCGTGGCGCCTGCGGCTTTTTCCATGTCTTCCATGGAGCGGCCGATTCCAACGCTGGCGTCTGCAGGAACGTCGACAAGCGACACTTCGAGCGGTAGCCACTTCGTTACTCGGTACTCGTCGGGAGCGGCACCGCCCGACGACTTGATAAGCGTGCGTTCCTGAATCTGGTACCCGACGCTGACATTGCGCACGATGCCGTCGGCAATGTCTTGCAGAAGGCCTTCCATGCCTTCGCGGCGGGAAAGCTTGATTTCCACGTAACCGCGGCCGCCGTCGATCCATGCGCGCTGCGTGATGCCGATCGCGCACATCGGCGTGTCGCCGGTGCCGAAGCGGCCATGATTGGCAAGGACAGGGGCACCGTCTGACAAGCGAGTCAGATCGCATTCGCCGTCTTCATGGCCGAGGGTTTCCATCCACGGTTCGTCCCACCAACTGCTACGCAGGTACGGCTCGTCGCTGGAAAACGGGAATTCCAGAACCAGATTGCCAGCGGCGGTGCCTTCGCTCTCACTTGCGCCGGCGGCGTCCTGAGCGCGAACGCTCAACGCGAACTGCCGGTGCATGGTCCCTTCGATTTTGCTGCGCGTTCCTTCCTTCGCAGTACTCATGCGGATGCTCCTTTTCCTTCGTTGTTCGTTTCGTTGTTGGCGCCTGCCGCGGCGCCGAGGGCGAGCTTGTCGATCTGAATCGCGATGCCATGGTCCTTGAACCGCTTTTGGTCCTCAGCGATTTGCTTAAGCACCGTTTCCGGGTCGTAGCCGCGGCGCCGAACCGCCTCTTGCCACGGCTTGAGGCCTGCCGCCACTTCGAGCAGCTCGCCGGACAAGTCTTTGAGCGGATCAACCCAGTCCCACTTCGGCGGCGTCCATTCGACAGTGATTGATCCAGACTTGAGCTTTCCGGCGAGGCGTGCGGCTTTCTGAAAAGCATTCGCGATCGGCACGCAGACGCCTGGAATAAGCGCCGTCCACTGATGCTGCTCAGCGCTGCGCCGGAATTCGACGAGACCGGCGCGGATGGAGCTGTAATTGACTCGCGATAGGTTGCCGGTCAATTGTTCAAAAGTGACGCCCCCGCCAGCCGCAATGGCGTGCAGGTGGTCGTCGGTAAATTCGGTGTAGCCATTGACGGCGTTTGGCGAGCCGAAAGAAACGTCCTCGCCGGGCCGCAGGTATTGGATCATTCCGGCGCCGAGGCTTTCGATTCGTCGTTGCGAAGTGCTTTCGGTGCTCGAGTCGCCCATGACGCGCGTCTCGTCTTCGGTCGTCACGAACGCAGCGAAGCAGGCTTCGATGCCCTTGCGGACAAGCTCGGCCTCCTGATAGTCGTCGAGATCCCGCATCTTGAGCAGGACCGGATGCAGATCGGGGACGCCGCGGACTTGACCGGGCCGGGTCTTCCGGTAGTAGTGAATGATGTCCTCGGCGGGAACGCGCCGGGACGACAGACTCTTGGGAAGTGGCGCGCTCTCGCCGGGATGGCTGCTGAACAGCCAATACCCGACGCGCTTTCCGAGCGCATCAAACTCGATTCCGTTCAGAATCCATCCGCCGTTTTTAAGCGATTCGCTCTTGAGGCTGTCGATGTAGTCGGCCTCGAGGACCTGTAGCTGCAGCGGAACAGTAAAACCGTCCTCCGGGCGACGCCAGCGGAAACGGACAAGAACCTCTCCGGATTCGAACCGCGAGCGCTCAATGAGGCCAAGCAGGCCGTATAAATCGTGCTGGCCGTCAGCGTCGCACTCTTTGACGAAGTCGTCCCACAGATCTTGACCAGTAGAAAATTTCGGCGTGATGCCGGTACCGACGACGTTCGCCACAAACGAGTTGCACGCTTTAGCGGCGTAAGGGTTATCGCGAATGAGGCTGCGCGATCGATTGCGCAACTTGTTTAACGACGGACCGATTTCGGCGTTGGCAGATGTCCCGCTTGCGACCCATCCGTCGGTACGTCGGCCGGTTTTCGCGCCTTCGTAGCTGCGAACCATCGACAAGGCGCTCCGCGCTCTCGCCCGTCTGAGACCAGCATTTGGATCGACCCAACCGATGATTCGATCGAGCGTGTTTTGCTTAACCTTCGGCGCGGCCATCAGTCGCGCACCCGGGAGGCGTACGACGTGCGCATGGCGGCCGGGCGCTGGCCGGTCTGCGCCAATTCACTGCGGATGATGTTGCGCGCGCTCGTGAGTTCGGCCATTGACCGGTACGTGACGCGGCGCCCATCGACCTCCACCGTCAATTCACCGGTGGCGATCGCGGTTTCGATGTTGCTGAGGTCGGTGGCAGTAAATGACATGCCACGTATTAAATAGATTAGCTTGTCTCATTTCCAAAAAAAACGAGACAATCTTTATCGCCGGTTTTCCTCGAGGCGGCGCTTGATCGCGCGATAGACTGTTGCACGCCCGACGCCCAGCTCCCGGGCGACTTCTGCCGCGTTTCGTCCGTTGAATTTTGCCGCGATCTGATCGTCGATCTTCTCACGCTTACGATGATAGGTTTGCGTCCCGGCAAGGTCGGCGTTCAACTGACGCTCTACCTCGGCGGTCAGCGACGCCGTCAACGCGGGCAGCAGGCGCGCCATGGCGGTTTCGACCGCTTTTCGAATGATTTCCTCAGTCATCGACGGCGCGCCAAAATACGGTCGACCACGGAGTTTCCGCGCGCAGGCGCCACCCTATCGACAGTCGGGGCGGCCGGCGTTGGAGTCTCCTGTGGCTGATGTTCGCCTTTGGCCTTTGCTTCGAGAGCAATCCCAGAAAGCCGCAGTGCAGCCAGCGCCAGGAGCAGGCAGTCGAGCGCCTCATTGCGGGGGCGCATCTGCACCCACTCGGAAATCGGGCGATAGCCCTTGAAGCGCGTGACGAGCTTTTCGGCGGCGAGCTGGGCGAAGTACTCGTCGTCGAAAGCCGGATCCTGCGGGAAATGGATGTAGCCGGCGCCCGGTTCCATCAGCTTGAGCCGGGAATAGAGCATGCCTTTTCCGCCGTCGATGCCAATCGGCTCGACTGGTACGCCGCGCTTGCGCTTGACGCGCAGGCGCTGGCGGCGCTTCTTCTCATCCTCGATCAGCGGGCGCCCGAAGCCGGGCGTGCCCTTGGTAGCGAAGCACCATCGACGCTTTGCAACGAAGGCATAAACCTGAGTCGCGTGATAGCCAGAATCGATCGCGGCGACTTTGATTCCGCGATCAACCATCGTCTCATGCAGCTCTTCCCATACCTCCGGTTGCTCGGTGTCGCCAGGAAGAATGATGTGATCGCGGACCCAGCCTTCTTCTCCGGCGCCCCAATCGACAATGGTCAGTTCGATGCGATCCTTCTGCACGTCGACGCCGGCGGTGCGCAGGCCGACCGGCAGCACGTCGGGATAGACCTCGAGGCGCGTGATCAGGCTGATGTTCTCGATGCTGTCGCCCTGCTCGCGGAAGACCTCGCCGAGGTAGGTGTTCCAGAACGCCTTGAGCTCGGCGGAATCGCCCTGGCTGTCGAGCCATTTCTGCGCGACTTTGACCCACGACAGGCCAAGACCGACCGGGGCGTAAAGGGCGTTGATGTGATAGCCGCGATGGTGCTTGATATGCGGCCGGGCGGCGATCCACCGGCCCTGCGTCAGCATGGCTGTTTTTTCGGCTTCCTCGATGATGCAGGCGTTGGCGCGACAGACGTAGTAAGCAGCGGTCACCACATCGGGACCTTCATGCTTGTCACCATCCGGGCGCGGCGCGCGGCGGAATTTCAGGCCGTAGGGCGCGTCCTTGCCGCCCCATTCCAGCGGCTGATACTCGCCACAGTGCGGGCATGGCACATGGTAGCAGCGCATATCGCTGCGCGCGTACTGCTGGCTGATCCGCGACTGCCCCTCTTTTGTCGGCGTGCTGACTAGGTAGGTCTTGGCGCGCGTGAAGGTGCGCTGGCGGTTTTCAATCAGCGTCATCGGATCGCCCTCGCCGCCGACGTCCCAAGGGAAGGCATCGACTTCGTCGCAGATAACGTACGGCAGGTGGTCAGAGCGCAGGGAGTCTGGCGAATTGGCCCCAGCCTTGATGATGCGCGAGCGCGCGCCGTATTCAAGCAGGTCGCCGCGGTTGGCCTTGTTGCGGCTGGCGTTGCTCACCAGGCCGGCGAGCGCCGGCGATTCGTCGAGCATTTTCGACAGGCGCGGGTTGAACGAGCGGTCGCGCAGCTCGAGCGTAGGCATCACGCACAGCAGGTCCTTGTTGCCGAGGTGATGCATGATGTAGCCGATCCAGTTGAACATGGCCTCGGTGCCGCCGACCCCGGACGACTTGATGAAGGTCACCTGGCGCACGGCGGAATGCTCGGAAAGCGCGTCCATTATTTCGCGCAGGTAAGGCGTGAGTTCGGTATTCCATGGCCCGGGCGCGTTGGTTCCGCTGCGCAGTTCGCGGTGGCGATCGGCCCATTCAGAGACGGTAAGTAGGTCGCGCGGCTTGACGCCCTTGCGAAAGCGCTCGCCGACTTCGGGAAGCGTATCGGTGGATTTTGCAACCTTCTCGCCGAGAGTCGTGGCCCACTGGTGCGCGGACTCGGAGAGCAGGTAATGCACGCGCGTTTCATCGGCCTCGCCGGCGATCGACGAGACGAGGTCAGCGGCCGCGGCGCCCATGGCGTCGAGCAACACCGTGCGCAGCGCGTTGCCGGCTGCGATCAGGTCCTTCGCCGAGCAAGTCTCGGCGTGCGCGCGCTCGAACTCGACCTTGGCGTTGGCCGCTTTGAGCTGCTCGCGCTCGGCTTGAAGGTCGGCGATAGAGGCCATGGGTCGCGTCAGTCGCCGAACGGCTCGCCGGTTTCAGCGTGGGTGGCACGCTTGCCAGTGAATTGCTGCCAGCGGCGGACAATGACGTCGCAGTAGTCCGGCTTGAGCTCCATTGAGTAGCAGACGCGACCCGTCGTCTCGGCGCCGATCAGTGTCGAGCCGGATCCACCGAACGGCTCTGCGCAGATTCCTCCAGGCGGAAGGCTGGACTTCATCACTCGCTGCATCATCGCCACGGGCTTCGGCGTGGCGTGGCCGTGGCGCTCTTCTCCGGTGACGCGCGAAAGTTCCCAGACGTCTCGCATTGTGTCGTGGGCGTTGTCGAAATAGGACCGCATCCCGCCCTGAATGCCGTTGATGTGGTTTCGGTACCCGCCTTTGATCTGCTCGTACTGCTGACGCAGTTCGCCATATGGCTTGCGAAAATTCGCGGGGAACGCCTGCTGCAGCATCACGTAATACTTCTCGGGAATAAACGACCACTGGCTCTTGCTGAACCAGTGCGCGTACATCTGCACGCCGGTGATCTCCTGGCATTGCTTTTGGTTCAAACCGACTGCGTCGGCATCACCTTTCAGGTACAGCCGCAACACGTCCCAGCCTTCGAAATACTGGTCGGCATTGACGTTCCCGACAAACTGCTCGCCGGCCTTGAAAAAGAGGCAGTGCTCAGACGCGATCGGAAACTGCAGCATCAGATCCGACTTCATTCCAGCAATCGATTTTTTATCCCACACGATGTGGTTGCAGAAGTCGAACTTTTCAGACACCGAGAGCCCTTCGCTCGAGTACCACAGGCGCCACAAATCCGGCGCGTTACCCCATATATAGGCGCTGACATTGTGCTCGGCGTGGTCTCTGAATGCCCGCCACCAAGCCATCTGAAAGGCGTCCAGTTTCTCGCGGTAAAGATTGTCGTTTGCCACGCCGTCAGACTCTTTGCCCATGCCATAAGGCGGGTCGGCGTGGATCAGTGAAGCGATGCCCCCCCCCATCAGCACGCCAACCTGCTCCGCACTGGTCGAGTCGCCGCACATCACGCGATGCTTTCCAAGCACCCACACGTCGCCCAGCTTGCTGACGACCACGGACTGCACCGGCGGCGCGGCGTCCGGATCCGTCTTTCCGACCTTGGTTGCATCGAGGTCGGCCAACAGTTCGTCGATTTCAGGCAGGTCAAAGCCCGTCAGGCCGACGTCGTAGCCGAGCTCCATCAGTTCGCGCAGCTCGAGGCCGAGCATAGCGTCATCCCACCCGGCGTTCATTGCCAACTTGTTGTCGGCGATGATGTAGGCGCGGCGCTGGGCCTCAGTAAGGTGCCCGAGGCGGATGCATGGAACGTGCGGAAGCCCAAGCTGGCGCGCCCCCATGACGCGGCCGTGGCCGGCGATGATTCCGCCGTCGCCGTCGATCAGCACCGGGTTCGTGAAGCCGAACTCACGGATCGAGGCGGCGATCTGCGCCACCTGCGCGTCAGAGTGTGTGCGGCTGTTGCGCGCATAGGGAATGAGACGGTCGATCGCGAGTGTTTCAATCTGCATGGCTGGCCTTGTTGTTGGTGGTGTCTTGCATGCGCCGCAACGCGCGCGGCAATTCGCGCTTGATCATCCAGCGCAAACGCTTGAGTTCCTTGTCGAGAATGACGCGCCGCTCGAGATCGCTGCTGGCGGCGGCTAGGCGCGGCGCGGTCTGGTCAATAACGCGCTCGATTCCTGCACGGACCATGGCGCCAAGGCCGGTGGCTTCACGCTTGACGGCGCTACGCTCAAAACGCAGGCCGCGACGCAGGGCCATTTCGAGCTTGAGGATGCTGTTCTCGAAGTGCATGAGTGCAGCCTTGGCCTTGGTGCGACCGGTGTTCTCGAGGCCGACTGAGACGTCCTGAACGGTCTGCGGCGGCATCGGCGCGCTCGAGTGCGACGCGATTTTTCCGGCGCTCGCGCGGCTCGCGGCGTGGCGATCGGTGACATCTTGGCGCCCGGGATCCGCAGTTGCAGCCATGCGAGCGATCGACGCCTCGACGTCGACCCGCTTTCCGTCCGGCGACATGACGATGCGCCCTGCCCGCTTGAGCTGGGTGATCCGGCTCTTGTCGTAGCCGATCTGGCGCGCGAATTCGGCCTGTTTGGCGTAGCTCATCTCGCAGTACTCTGCGCATCGGCAAACGCAGAAGCGAACTGCTGCTGCCATTCGCGCTCGACGACCGCCGTGGCTTTCTTGTGAAAGTCAAATCGCGGTTTGTATTGCGCCGGCTTGCCGGAAAATATGATCACCGGCACCAGTTTTCCAGGGTTTCCGGGAATGCGCCGCCAAATGCCGATCGGCGCATTCGCCCAGGCCTGCCCAGTCGGCTTTCCATAGAACAGTTGAATGGGCGCCGCGCCCTTGCGCCGGTCGCCTACGCCGAGCTTGCGCCCGATCGCCTTCGATAGTGCCCCGGATGCCGCGGCTTCTTTGAGCTGAGCGGTCAAACCGCGCGGGATATTGCCGAAGGCGTTGAGCGTCACGTTGCCTGGCAGTTTGATGCCGTGCGGGCCGGCAGCGCGGGCGCCGCCATCGACCTGCAGTTGCATGTACTTGGCCTGCGCGGTCATAAAGCCGACACGAGAGGCCATCGACTTCTTGTTGGCATAGCCTAGGACCCGGACGCCACGCTTGGTAAAAGGCGTCGGCTTGTCGATCGCGCTCTCGATCTCGGCCGGCATCGCATCGGCGACCTTCTTGGCGGTGGCGTTGAGCGCGCGGCTCGCCGCGTAGGCGACCTGCTTGGCCTGGTCTCTGAGGCTCCCCTGCATAGCCTTGAAGCCTTCCAGCTTGACCCTGATCATTTTTCACCCCCTGCGGCTTGCGTGGTCGCGCGCAGCGAGCCGATCACCATCTCGGCCAGGCAGATGCCGCGGTCTTGGCTCTTAGTTCCGACCGTAACGCCGTTCTCGCTGGCGTAGAACGTCTGCTGCCCTTCCATGCCGGCCTTGATCGCGGCGTTGATCTCTTCGGCGCAAAAGTCTTCGCGGCAGGCGTCAATAAAGCCGGTGCAAATCGGCATGGTTTCGCGCAGGGGTTTAGCCATTCTTTCGATGTTCCGGGCTTGAGGTTGATGTTCCGGGCTTAGTTCCGAACCCGGAACGTTTGGAGCCTTTGCTATTACTGACTTGTTCCATGTGTTCCGGGCGTTACGGGTATAAATCACACACGCGCGAGAAATGTGTGCGCGCAGCACTCTTGATTTGCATCGACACGCACGTGTGCGCGTTGCGGTACACCCGGAACGCCCGGAACATCCGCGTTTTTCCAAACATTGCAGCTGTTGGAAACCCGGAACGCAACCCGGAACGTAGCCCGGAACGTCGGAAGCCGAGACTGAGCGCATTACGCCGCCCATTCGTTGCGCCCCTCTTCTGACCCATGGACTGCCTTGCGAAACGCGATGACGCTTTCCGTCAGCCACTTCGCGATCGGCGTTCCTTCCTTCATCGCCGTACCGGCACGTTCCATCGCTTCAGGTGGAGGAAGAATCAACGGCTTTGGCTCGGTCTCGGTGCTCGTCGGCTTGGTATATATGCGGCATTTCTTCTTTTCCCAGCCGCTGCCAAGGTGCCCGACCGTCGCGTGAAAGACGTTCGATGGTCGAGGCCGCTGCTCGCCATTGTTCCGGCACCAGCGGACGTAGGCGACATAAACATCAGAAGCCATCGCTGGGCCGACCGGCAGGCCGAGCTCGCCGAGCGCCCAGTCGCCAAGGAATCGCAGCTCGGAGCTAGAAGAAAGGCGCTGCAGCATGCGCTTCGCTTCGGTCATCGGAGGCCTGGTGTGGTCGAAGTCGGAACAATCAACCTCATTCAGCAGATAGTGGTAGAACGCCTCGCGGCCGCCGTTTTCTATCTCCTCGACGAGCCGTTTAAAGAAAGATTTTTCGAGCGGGGGCGGCGTGTAAATAACGAAGTGCCGGCGATCGTCCGCCTCGATCGGGAACGGCAAAAGGTCATTCGACAAGAACGAAATATTGACGCTGTTGGTGTTATGCACCGCGTTCATGTGCTTGCCTTCGACGCGAATCGTCTGT
>JFJP01040936.1_pt1 | contig 22961 bp, 25 predicted proteins | sample 431651 | NCBI WGS metagenome assembly JFJP01 (sample SAMN02602958, study PRJNA72255) | Microbial mat metagenome, whole genome shotgun sequencing project. | biome: fresh water; feature: sink hole; material: water; isolation source: purple microbial (photo- and chemosynthetic) mats found in...
TAAAACCAACTGGAGACATGCCATGCTGCGCCAACCAAAAGCAAAAACAACTGACCGAATGACCGAGTTTTATAGCGAAGGGACGGTACTGTCAATCGATAGTACAGAAGATAGTAAACAAGAAGATATAAAAAGATCAAAAACAGGTTGCGAAAAACCCCGCAACTTAAATCATATTTTTAGGTCCAGAAAACCAACGATTGCAAACGATTGCAAAACCACTGTACTACAAGTAATTGAGAAAGCAGTAGCCCGTACTACCGCTCGTGTAGTTGAGAAGGCGCAGCGCGGCGCTGGCGGCTTCCCGATGCTCTCCGCGCTTTCCGCGATGTGGAAGATTTCTTACTCCAACCAATTCGCGGGGTTGCCTATGGCTAACATTACTGGGATACAGTACGGCAAGTTCAAACGCATTGCCGGGAAGCATGAAGTAGGGGCGCACTGGCAGGACTTGATTACGTGGGCTATAGAGAACTGGGTACGTCTCAATCGTAGGCACAAGGATAAGCAAGCCTACCGAAAGAAAATGGGGGAGTGGAGTACAGTCGAGGAGAACCGGATATTCCTCGGCAGCGAGACGCCTACCCTACACAACTTTACTGATAACTTCGGCAAACTGCTTACGGCCTACACTGAAGCTAAGTTCAAGACGGTCGAGGATACTCCTGCGATTACCGCCATAGAGGCAGCGCTACACCGGCAGCTTGCGGAGGCCCACCGCCGTGTAGCCGTAGCCGATGCCAGATTGGTCGGGGTACTGAGACGCCGCGCTGCCGATGTTGAGGATAGGGTAGCGGCACCTAAAGCCAAGATTGTTGATCCGCGTACTGACAAGTTTTTTGACAAAGACGATGACGAGTTTGCCGACTGGGGGAAATAGAATGAAGGATGAAGAAATCAAGAGAATGCTGCAAGCTGCAGGCATCCCGTCCAATGCGCTAGGGACCACCCTAGCTCGGGAGAACTACAGGCTAGTCAAGGAATGGGCGGCGATTACTGCACGCTCGGGGGGCGGGGTTGGGATAGTCACTTACCCCAAAAAGGGAAAGCATTTATCCAGCACCATTGGGGCTACTGAATTGCTCCACTACCTTACTGCGAAAGAGTTAAGTCTATTGGGGATGAGCGTATGCTGTTGCGACTTGCTGGACCTACATTCTGCTTGGGTTCGGCAGGATGAGAATTCAGAAGTATTCATGAAGTTGGTGAGCACCAAGATTGACGTACTCTGCGTCCGAAACTTTATTGAAGACTGCCCCCCGATCCTGCCGCTATACGACTTTCACAGTATGGCTTCCCGCTTTACTACCTTGAACCGAAAAGGGATTACCTTGGTGTTGATGAGCTTGCCGGGGGAGGGGGGCATTGCCTCTTGGTGGCCCCCTTCATTTACTGCGTACATTGAGCGGGTTGGCGTAGAACTGGTTGCCCACCTATGAGCGATGGACTAAAACTACTTGGCGCGATCATTGATACTGGCAGTGTCACAATTCTTCGGGAACTTGAAGCATCCCTGTTTATCGAGGAGGAAGTTGCGCTATACGACTTCATGCGGTCGCACTATCGGCGGTATGGCAACATACCTGCGATTGAGACAATCGAGGCGGAGATTGATGTCAGGGTGCCGGAAGCCGAAGAGGTACCTGAATATTACATCAAGCGGGTTCGTGACCGGCAGCTTTACGGGGAGGTACGGACCAAGTTCAATTCGCTAAAGGATAGTCTTCGCCGTTACGACATGGACGAGGCTAGAGAGGTTATCAGCGAGCTAAAGGCAGCTACCCGTACCAAGCATAGCGCAACCGACGTACGCGATCTGCGCGAGGCATTGGGGGGCGTTATGACCCTCTACCAAGACGCCCATGATAGCCCCGGCCTAGCAGGCGTACCGTCAGGCTGGCCGAGACTTGACTACAATACCGGGGGCTACCAACCCGGTGACTTGGTATCGTTTGTGGCCCGTCCTGCTATGGGCAAGACCTTTCTATTGCTGGCACAGGCCCTTGCCGCGTGGGCAGCGGGGTACAGCGTACTGATCGTCAGTATGGAAATGACTATCGAACAGTGCGCCCGGCGGATGCTGGCCTTAGAGACAGGCATCAACCCGATCTACCTACGTAAAGGGCAGCTATCCAAATACGCTATGGTGCGAGTACAGCATTATATGTCTCAGATTATCGGCTCCAAGCGATTGCGTATTTTTGCTGGGGGTATGAAGTCAAAGGTAAGCGATGTCGATATTCTAATCAGCGAGTTTCGCCCAGACATTCTCTACGTGGATGGGGTGTATCTGATGCACCCGGACAGCAAGCGCAGCATGGGCAAGCTGGACCGCATCCCTGAAGTCTTTGATGAACTTAAAGGGATGACCCTAGCGCAGAATATACCCGTAGTAGTGACCAGTCAGTTTTCGCGGCAGGCGGGTAAGAAGGGCAAGGAAGGATCACTGGAGAATATCGCCTATACGGATGCCATCTCTACGCACAGTTCCCTTGTGCTATCGATCACCGATGCCGCCGCGCCGTATGAGAAGACGCGAAAGGTGTTGGAGTTCATGAAGGGGCGGGAAGGTGAAACCGGGAAGTACGATATCAACTATGGATTCAAGCCTATAGACATGAGCGAGGTGCCGCTTCTCACCGATGCGTTAGGGAATATAATACCGGAAGCCCGTATACCCACCGCAGACCAAACAGACTGGATGACCTAATTATGAAATCGATTGCAAAAGCAGCGCATGATATGCCCCGGTACGAAACGCATCATTTGTCCATTGAGGAGATGTGGTACGCCCGAGAGCACCCCTTTGATCTGCGGGTAACCCGCGTCAAGAAAGCTATCAAGAAACTGACCGATCTTGAAGACCAGATTGAGGCAGCACAGAAAGAAGTAGAAGAACTGATTACCACCATGAATGACTACCGGGGGCAGAATGAACATTGAGCTATGTGCCGGATGTCCGCTGGAGGGGGTATCTACCCCAGTCGATCCAGTAGGGTATGCCGACGCTCCGTATCTGATCGTGGCCGATACCCCTAGTAAGTTTGTCGCGGCCTCCAACCATCTGCTATCCAAGTCCGCGCTGAAGGTACTTGGGGAGCATCTCAAACGCTGCGACTTCAAGCAGGATGAGTTCAGCTTTGTCTCGCAGATACGGTGCCCACACGAGGCGGATACCTACACGACCAAGGATAAAACCCTGATCCAGAAGCATTGCAGGGCGCACCTTCTGGATACGATTGCCGAGGTAAAGCCTATCGTTATTATCCCGCTAGGTGCCGCCCCCGCTAAACAGGTATTCGGGAGAGCGGTAAAGATTACCAAGGTGCAGGGGCTTGGTGAGTACAGCGAGGAGCACGACGCCACCATTGTCCCGTTACTGCATCCGGGGCAAGTTGCCATGTACCCGCAGCACGCGCCTGCCTTCGCCTCCGGGTGCGCTACACTCCGCAGACTGATCGATCATGAGTTCGACGGCGAGGCGGCAAGCGAGTCTATCCGGGGCAAGTATAGGATCGTGGAAGACTTGGAGTTCCTGATTAGGAAAAAGCCCAATCTGGTTTTCTTTGATACGGAGACGACCGGGCTATCCTACTTCATGGACGGTCCTGACTACGTGCGGGACTACGACCCCGAAGTACATGATAAGAGCTTTGCCCCCTCCGCTGCGATACTCACCATGCAATTCTGCATCGAGCCGGGGGTAGCCTACCTACTTGTCTGGGACCATCCAGAGAACCCAATCCCGCTACGCCGCAAGGCCAAGCTAAAAGACCAGATCACCAGACTGCTTTGCAGGGAGGGGGTTACCGTCGCGGGGCAGAATTTGAAATTCGATTGTAATTACCTGTACGCCCAGACTGGCATACGCTTCAAGATCGGCGGGGATACTTTGATGCTGGCCGCTATCCTTGATGAGAACATGCTGAGTAAGGGGCAGGATGCGCTAGTCAAGCATTACGTACCTGAATGCGCTGGGTACGCGGATGAGTTCAACGCCACTACCGACAAGTCCCGCATGTGGGAGGCCCCGCTAGGCAAGCTACTCAACTATGGGTGCGGTGACGTAGATACCGGTATCCGCCTCTATAACGCCATGATGGCTGAACTGGAAAAAGATCGCAGGCTTGTTGAGCACTATGGGTATGTATCACTCCCCGGCTTGAACGTCTTCGCGGCGGTGGAGACTATCGGTATTCGCATTGACGAGGAGGCGCTGGATGCGTTTGAAATCATCATGGCCGATTCCGTAGCCGCCCAGTACGCGGAGCTAATGAAAGAGGTGCCTCGCTCTATTCGCCGTCAGCATATCGACAAGGGGCTTAAATTCAGTCGTGCCGATTTTACGTTGGATATCCTTTTCAGGCACAAGGACGGGTTCCGGCTGAAGCCCAAGGTTTTCACCAAGACAACCGCCAAGCTGGCGGCGGAGCATCGCATACCTAGCACCTCATCAAAGGACCACTTACCGTACTTCTACGATGAGTGCAGTTTTACTATGCTACTCTCCCAGTACGTTAAGGATGAACGATTACTAGGGACCAGTGTTCGTGGCTTCAAAAAGAAGTATATCCATGACGGATTGGTTCGCCCGACATACAGCCTATGGACTACCGTAACGGGTAGATCGGCGTCAGAGAATCCGAACGGTCAGAATTTCCCGAAGCGGAGTGCCAACGCAACGGCCTATCGGCGCATGTTCGTGCCTCCCCCCGGCTACTACGTTCTGGAGGCCGACTTGTCGCAGGCGGAATTGCGCATCTCTGCCGACATGGCGAACGAGCAAGTCATGCTGGGTATCTATCGGGCGAGTGGGGATATCCACAAGGCGACTGCCTATATCGTCATGGGGGTTACCGCAGAGCAATTTGCCCTACTCCCTAAAGCGGAGCAGAAGGGCGCACGCCAGAAGGCCAAGGCGGTTAATTTCGGCTTCCTCTATGGTATGGGTTGGCGCAAGTTCATTGGCTACAAGTATCACGCTTTGCCGGAGTGGCACGATGCTATGCGTAACTTCGCTAGAACACACGGCTTTGTTCGCTCCTACTCTGGCCGCATCCGCCACCTACCGATGATTTACTCCGAAGACGAGATGGTGCAACAGGAAGCGGGTAGGCAGGCGATCAACTCCCCGGTGCAGGGATTCGGTTCCGACTTGGGCATCATCGCTTGCGGGAGGCTGCATGAGGAGATTGACCCGGCGTATCTTGCCCCGATTGCATTCGTCCATGACGCTATCTACTGCTACGTCCCTGAGAAGTATGTCGAGTGGGGGGCCAAGACATTGAAGTGGTACATGGAGTCTAACGATATTGAATCCATGTTCGGGAGCAGGATGAAAGTGCCGATCATTGCCGATGTGTCCTTTGGGCTGAACTTTGGCGACACGCACGAAATGGAGGGGCTTACGCTGGACGATCAGTTTGACTTTGGTAAGCTATGGGACGAGGCAAAGCAAGAGGGCTTCCGTGGGGTACCTACCCAGTACGACCCCCCTAATGGGGGCCTTCGCCTGTTGTCCCCCTATACAACGGTGTCGACTTGACAAAGATTTTGATAGGCGTATAATGTTGTTCATGTAATCAATTTACATCTTAGGAGAAAACTCATGCCATTACCCAGTCGCATCCGCCGAGTGCGGACACTTGAAACCAATGCCGATGCCGCGAGGCCGGAAGCTGAAAAACTTTTGCAATCGATTGCAGCCCACCAGCTAAAGGCCAATGATTTTCTGGCTATCGTAAAACAGAACGAAGAGAAACTGTTTGACCTTATGCGGAAAAGCCGCATGGATACTATTGCCGTCGATGAAGCCACTGCTTCTATCACCCGTGCGGCGGGGAAGACACAGAACATCGTGGATGCAAAGGAACTCTATGAGGTCTTGGAACCCAAGAATTTCTTTGAATGTGTCTCCGTGTCCATCACTAAGGCCAAAGAGTTTCTGGGGTCAAAGGAACTTGCCACAATCACAAAATCGGTACCGGGCACCCCCGGCGAGCCTAAATTGAAAGTCGTTCTGAAGTAATGGAACGCGAGCAGATCAAGGAACTTCTGAGAGAGGTTCTTGGGCCGAACATAGAATTGGCCGACCATCCCGAGTGGGTTGGTATGCACTGCATATTCGCGGCATGGAAACATGCCAGCGGACGAGACAATTCGATGAGCGCGGGTATCTCCGTCAAGGATGGGGATATCAGCATCTACAACTGTTATGGGTGTCACACAAAAGGGCCAGTTCCTGCCATGCTAAAGGAACTTGAAAAGTTTACCGGCGAGAACTACGCGAAGCTGATCCGAAGTCTGGACGGCGAGGAGTTTATCGGCGGGGCGCTGCTTGAATGGGGGGATAAGGGAATGGTTAAGAAGGCACCGGTATTTCTGGATAAAGATACGTACCTTGACCTGTACGACTCCGCCGTAGGGCATCCCTACCTGCGAGAGCGCAACATAGACGATCACACGGCAGAGCTACTAGGCTTGCTGGTCGATCCTGAAGATTCCGCGCATGAAGAGCGGATACTGTTTCCGGTCTACGATATCACCGGGGGGTTGTATGGATTCTCTGGGAGAGCCACCGACAAAAAGGCCGAACTGCGCATACGAGATTATCACGGCTTGCCCAAGGCGCGGGTGCTACTAGGGGAGCATCTTCTAGTCAGTAGCGATGAATACGTAATTGTGGTTGAAGGGTTATTCGATTACGCCCGGTTAGCGGCCTATGACTTGCCCGTCGTGGCTACCATGCACGCGGGGCTAACCCCGTACCAGAAGCAAAAACTTCTGTCGATAGGAAAGCCGATCATCACCATGTACGATAACGATCAAGCAGGGATTGAGGCAACGGCGCACTTGGTAAAAGCCTTGCGCAAGCTGCTTCCGGTATCGGTGACTAGCTACCCTAGCCGGGGTAACGCAAGACGAAAGCAGCCCGGTGCGAAAGACCCTGACGCCTTGAGCGAGAAGGAGGTAATGTGGATGATAGAAAACTCGGAGATTGCGTAGCATTGACGGTAGAGGAGGGCGAAGGTAGTATCTGCAACAAGCGCAAGGGTAAAGACAAGTCCGTGGCCTATGGCCTCTTGCTCCCTCTACGGACAGGGAAGCCCGTTGCGCTGGTAGTCGAAGACGCGAACCTGCAGAGGCACAAGAGAGCACGGGTACCAATGCTACTACTTACACCGATGAGTGTGTATGGCCCTCCCTCCAAGTTTCTAGTCGTAGCACTACAAACGTACGGCTGTGAAGTTATCGATACTTCGCAACCATTTAGACCTATCATGTTTTATAGGCTGGGGTTACGCATGGCTATGGCTACTGCGCTATCTCAGCAGTTAAATGTAGTATTTAACCCAAAGGAGAAGTAAATGCCAAAACCACAACGTACTGCTTTTTATCGTGGCAGCGCAGGCCGCGATAAGGCGGAAGAGGAACTTGCCGTGCAGAAGCAGAAGTCGGAGGATCGCAAAGCGCGGGGCAACGATCCTTTCCGCTTCAAGGTCAAGGTGGGGGAATCGACTCAGTTCATTATCGTGGACGACGAGCCTGAGTTCTATCGCTTTGAGCACAACATGGAAGACAAGGCGACGAAGCGCTGGAATATCTTTACAGGCTGCGTAAAGGAATGGGATAACTGCCCAGTCTGCGAGGAAACCAAGCGCGAGTCATACTATGCCCTCTATCTGACGGTTATTGACTTTACCCCTTTCACAACTCGTGACGGTACTACGGTCGATTTCTCCCGCAAACTCTTGGTCGTAAAACCCGGCCAGCAGAAGAAGTTCCACCGCGCCTATGCTCGTGCCCAGAAGGAAGGGCGTACCTTGCGCGGCGCGTTGTTCGATGTCTCCCGTGACGGCGATAAGGACTCCTCTATCGGCAACGATCTTGAACTGGTCGAGTTTGTCGAGGAAGAAGAAATTGAAACCTACGTCCGCTCGTGGAAGGACAAGGAAGGTAAGAAGCAGACCGAAAACTGCGGCGAGGTCTATGACTACGAATCCTTGTTTGAGGAGCCCGATACGGAGGCGCTTCGTGCCCTTGTTGGTGGCACCGCACCGGCAGGGAACCGTAAGCAGGAAGATCGTGATTTAGGGCGCACACGCCCCGGTTCTGGTCGCGCCGCTGCCCGAGGTAGGGCCGAGGCTGACGAAGACAGTGACGACGACTCAAAGTGGGATAAACCGGCCCGTAGCGAGCGTATGCCAGCCTCGCGTGCCCGTCGTGGCGCAGCCGCCCCGGAAGATGATGATGTGGTCGATGATGCGCCTCCCCCACGTCGCGGCACCCGCCCGTCGCGTGCGGCAGAGCCCGATGAGGCAGCAGAACCGGAACGTCGCAGTCGTGGTCGCGCTCGTGCCGCCGAAGCGGATGATGATGTAGATGATGCCCCGCCGCCGCGTGGTCGCAGCGCTACCGCTCCGCGTGGTCGCCCCGCCGCTCGTCAAGAGGAGCCTGCGGATGATGTTGATGATGCGCCCCCGCCGCGTCGTGGAGCCGTACCGGGTGTTGGCCGTCGAGGAGGTCGCTAGGTCATGGAAATAAAGGTAGATAGCGTTGCATGGTTTCCGCGAGAGTCTGTTGATCTTGTGGAGGTCAAGCATCAACTTACCGTAAATTATTTCAAGCTAGGGGAGCGCGAGGCTATCCACGTTCCCGCCTATGGATTGACTAGGGACTTTATTACTGTACCGAGGGATTACGGTTTGCACTTGATTGCAAAATTAGGCTACACCGCAAACTTCTGCCTATCCGGGGGGCGCTCCGTACGCTTCCCGCGAGAGGTTGAGCACACCGGGGAGTATGCGTATCAGGATGATGTGGTAAATCAGATGCTTGCGATAGCTGATGAGAAGTATGATTTTATTATGGAAGCCGCTACCGGGAAGGGCAAGTGTCTTGCCAAAGGTACTAAGGTATTGATGTACTCGGGGGCGATTAAGGCTGTTGAGCATGTTAAGGTAGGGGATACATTGATGGGGCCTGACTCAACCCCACGTACTGTATTAAGTACGACCAATGGTAGCGAGGAGATGTTTAAGGTTACACCAACTAAAGGGGATAGCTACACTGTAAACCGTAGCCATATACTTAGTCTGAAAATTACCGGGCTTGGTGGAAAGCGTATTAAGGCCGGAGATGGGCAGTATTACGCTACCGGGGATATTGTGGATATATCGATAGACGATTATCTACAGTCCTCTACTACCTTCAAGCATGTAGCTAAAGGATGGCGTACTGGGGTGGTCTTTCCTGAAAAAACATATCTACCGATACCGCCCTATATTCTAGGTACATGGCTTGGCGATGGTAGTAGTCGGGGGCCAAAGATACACACTAACGATGTGGAGGTACGTAATGCGTGGCAGGAATACGCAGACTCGCTAGGGCTGTACTTAAACGATGAGCCGGGGGCTACTGTAGGTACCTATAGGTTGTCTACCGGGGATAGAGCAGTAGGTAATGTAGTCACCTCACACCTTCGGGAATTGAACTTGCTGCAGAATAAGCACGTACCTGATGAGTACCTAGTATCTAGCCAGAGTGAGCGGTTAGATATTCTCGCGGGGCTAGTGGATACTGATGGTAGTCTCTCATGTAATGGCTTTGACCTTATTTTTGTTAGCGAGAAGCTAGCACAAGGGGTAGTATTTTTAGCTAGGTCGCTAGGGTTAGCGGCGTACGTAAGTCCGTGTGCTAAGGAGTGTGTAAATACTGGAGCATGGGGCACTTACTACAGGGTAAACATATCGGGGAATACCGAAATAGTTCCCTGCCGTATTGCACATAAAAAAGCAAAAGAGAGATTGCAGAAAAAAGATGTATTAGTTACTGGGATATCTGTATGTAGCGTAGGGGAAGGGGAGTATTTTGGATTTACCCTTTCTGGGGATAGACGATTTTTACTGTGGGATTTTACGGTAACACACAATACAGTCATGGCCCTGTCCGTAGCACAAAAATTGGGGCGTAGCACTATCGTAGTTGTCGATCAGGAAAACCTCATGCTGCAATGGGTTGAACAGGCCAAGGCCGTTCTAGGGCTGACCGACAAGCAGATAGGGATTATTCAAGGGGATCGATGTGACTACAAAGGCAAAGCTATTACCGTTGCGATGGTTCATTCTCTGGTCCAGCGTACGGACTATCCTGCAGATATGCCTGCTTATTTCGGCACTGCTATTTTTGATGAAGTACATGGACTGGGAGCACCTACCTTTTCCAAGGCTCTACGCATGTTCCCTGCAGTTACCCGGTTTGGTGTATCGGCCACGGTAGATAGAGCGGATGCCCTACAGCGCTTGCTGCATTGGAATCTGGGGAACGTCGAAGTTGAATTAACTGATACACATGATGCCTCGTACCTTTACTACTTGGAGTCAGATACCGTCTATTCGTGGTACGCCAATATCTCCCCGAAGTCTGGGCGCATCTTGGCTGAAGTATCCGATGACACAAAACGAAATTGTATGCTGGCCGAGGCAATCAAATGGATGTACGACGAAGGCCGGGAGGTCTTGATTGTCAGTGACCGCATAGAGCAGTTGGAGGCACTGATCGCCATGGTTGCCTATCTTGGCGCACCGCTTGAAGATATGGGGCTATACACAGGAATGCGAAATGTGTGGGGGTACCAGAAGGAAGCTACCCCGAAGCGCAGGCCGCATGGCTACGTTAGGGGGTTGCCCTACACTCCTGTTATACTAGCACCAAAGCGAAAGAAGATATCCAAGGCCGATCTGTTGAAGGCTAAGGAGGGAGCACGGCTGATATTCGCTACCTATGGCATGTTCTCGAAAGGGGTCGATGTGCCGAGGTTGAATGGAGGTATCGACTGTACGCCAAGGGCCAAGGCGGCTCAGACGCACGGGCGGATACTACGAAAAAAAGCAGGCAAGTTGGTACCGATCTGGGTAACAGTTCGTGATACCTGTTCCTATCGTTTAGAGTACCAGTTCCTTAAACGCATTGAGGACTATGTGCAAGATTCAGCGGAGATATACAAATGGCGGATGGACAAAGGCGTACGTTTAGTGGACGTGCCCCGGCTAAAGAGGGAATTGCGGGATACGGTAAAGGAACTGAAAGCGATGGAAATCATAACAACCGCAGACGGAAGCAATATGCTGCGGATTCCGGGTACGCTGACCGGGTTAAGCAAGCCTCGCGTGACACCTACCGTAAGGAGCACCCGCTACCGGTAAGCAAGCTAGCCAACGGCCTGCTAGCCAGCGGTACGGCGCGGGAGGTATTCATTGAAGGTATGGACCACCCTGTCGTAATCAATGCTTTCACAGTCCCAGAAGCGGCTACTGCCATGGGGCGCTCAGAACTATGCTTGAAACGCTGGATTGCCGAAGGGTTGGTACCCCCTCCGGTTCTATGTGACACGGTACGCAACTACAGGCAGTACAGTGCCGGGGAGCTAGCTGTTATCGCGGAGGAGATTAGGAAGCATGAGCGAGAGTTCAAGTACCTGTCCTCTACCCATACGGTTACGATTAACGCGATCTGGCAACGAGTACAGGGGTATCGGTCGACACACATCTAGGAGGCACTATGGAGCAACGAGTACGCAGGGCAAAGGTAGCTACAGCAACTGAGGAAACGGTAATGATGGTCACCGCTTCCGGGGTAGGGGTTGATGATGAGAAGCGCAAGGTCATTGCCGTGCGCAAGTTTGAGACTGACCCCGCCTATGTGAAAGTATCAGCGGGGGTGACTAAGAGCACCGGCAAGTTTGAGTTTTTGCGTATCGACGTATCCGTATCCGTACCCTGCTACGTTGAGGAAATCGAGAAGGTGCAGCGCAATACGGAAGAACTGGTATCAACAATGCTTACGGAATCAATCGACAATTATATGGGAGCCTGATATGGCGCGTGGCCGTCCGAAAAAAGTAGTAGAAGAAAAGGCAGAAGGGGCGGCAGAGCTAGCCCCCTTGATGAAAGAGATGGACAAGCGTTACGGGATTGGTGTTATCAGGAAAGGGAGCGAAGTATTACAGCCTTTGCGCATATCGACTGGGGTATTTGTTCTTGACTTCTGCCTACTTGGCGGAATCCCCGTTAGCCGTGGCACAATGCTGATTGGTAAGAAGCACTCAGGGAAGACGACGCTATCCTGCAAGCTGGCCGCGCAGGCGCAGTTGATGTTCCCCGATCAGCAAGTGGCGGTAGTCGATGTAGAAGGCACCTTTGATGAGGTATGGGCACGCAAGAATGATGTTGATACTGACAGGCTCATTGTGGCACACCCGGAATCTGGGGAGGCGGCTTGCGACATTACCGACGCCCTGATACGCACACGGGAAATCTCCATGGTGATTGTCGATTCCGTTGCTGCCCTTGCACCCATGAAGGAAATCACGAGTAGTGCGGAGGATGCCCATGTCGGCTTGCAGGCGCGTTTGATGGGGGGCCTACTGCGCAAGACTACGGCAGGCATGATTACCGAACGTCGCCGGGGGCACATGGTAACCCCTGTCTATATCAATCAGTACCGTTCTAAAATCGGGGGCTTCTCAGGTTTTGGCGAACCCCTCTCCGTGCCGGGGGGCCATGCACTAGGCTTTGCCAATAGTGTTGAAATCGTTATCAAGAATAAAGAGAACATAGGCAAGAACGAGCAGGGCATTGATGCCATGGCGTTTAACGAGCACGCCTACAACATCCCCAAGAACAAGTGTAACGGCGGTACCCGTGCCGGGGAGTTTCGTTTGATGCGCCAGTATGATCCGAAGACTGGGCTAGGCGAGTGTGCGGTCGATGATGCGGGTACCATGCTGGCCTACGCCAAAAAGTACGGGGCCTATGCCGGGGCGGGTAGCGCATGGAATCTTGTCTTCTGGGATGAGGAGCATAAGTTTCGCGGGGCGGATGATGCAATCTCTAACCTATACGCGGATGGTGACTTATACCAGAAGCTGCGCGACTACCTTATCTGGGAGAACGCTAAGAGCCTAGAGATGCCCCAGTACTTTCTGGATCGCTTTACGGAACCGCACGGCTATGAGCCTTGATTCGTTTATGAACCGGGATAAGGACAAGGGAAATGCCTCTTATCGCCGGTCTAGGAAGCAGGAACGCGAGCTAGCGGGGCGGCTAGGGGGTAACCGTACCCCGGCTAGCGGCAGCGGCCCAGAGAAGGGCGACGTACGCCTGCGGGGGGTCATGCGTATTGAGGCTAAGACCACCATGCACAAGAGCTTTTCTGTCACGCTAGAGATGGTGGAGAAGATCGAGGAGGCCGCGTTAGCCTGTGGGGAGATTCCCATTATTGCAATCGAATTCAATGACGGCAAAAGTAAAATGCTTAAACAGGTTGCTGTCGTTCCCATGTACGTACTCGATCTACTGAAAGCCCAACATGAATAAACGTAGTCATGCAACCCGCCCGGTCAAGCAGGGTGATGTTCGCCGCATGGTCCGCACCCGCAATGCGCCAGCGCCTTTACCTGAAGGCCGGGAGGGGGAAGTAGTCCGGTTACGTGCCGGGGAAGACTACACGCTTAACCTACTACGGGCGTGCCCAAAAGAACTTAGTGAGTTTCGCCCCGGCTTGCTACACGTCTCTGATGTTATCGGAAAGTGTATGCGCAAGATTGCCCTCTCCGATAAGATTAAGAAGGCCATGCCCTCTGAATCGATTTCCGATTCCTTGGGGCTGACCTTTGCACAGGGGGTTGCCCTACACGATTACGTCAAGGCCAAGTTCATCAAGGGGCACCCTGACAAGTTGTACGGGCGTTGGTCCTGCCTTTGCGGGGAGACGGTTACCGATGAAATGCTGGCACAAGATCCCCCCAACACTCCCTGCCGTAATTGCAATACGGTATCTAATCGCTACCGGGAACTGGATATCAAGGATGAGGAACTGGGCATTGTCGGGTCTCCTGACGTATTGCTTTACATTGCTGAAGAAGCGATGTACTATCCTATCGAACTCAAATCAATCACCTACGATGATTGGAAAGAGATGGTTCGGCCAAAGCCCGATCACGTTACGCAAGTCCTGTTCTATTGGTACCTTCTTCTTCGCGCCAACTACTCTGTGCCCGATCAAGTCAGTATCGTTTATATTTCCAAGGGTTATATTTTCAAATCGCCGTATAAAGAATTTGTAGTCAAGATCGGGTCACTTGAAGAAGTGGAAGAACGATTGGGTATCTGGTTGGAGGATGCCGCTGCCTTGAAAACTTTTCGGGATGGCGGGGAACTACCACCTAGAAACAACTGTCCGAATATCAACTGCAAGGATGCTAAGGAGTGTCATGTCGCCACAGTCTGCTTCGGCTAGCCCAATCATGGCTATTGATCCGTCCCTCAATTCTCTGGGTATTGCGTACCGGCACAATGGGCGTATTATTGCATCTCGCGTAACAAAAGGAGATGCGTATCGGGGGCTAACCCGTATCAGCGTTATTCGGGAAGTCGTGACTACCTACCTTGATATGTACGCGCCTTCTCTCGTCGTATATGAAGGGTACGCACTGGGCTTCCGGGGCAAAAGCAATACGATCTTCGATCTGGGCGAATTAGGTGGCGTATTAAAGTTGTTGATTTTGGAGCGAGGTATTGATATATTGCTCGTCCCGCCTACAACTTTGAAAGCCTACGTTACAGGAAAAGGCAATGCAGATAAGCAGCAAGTGGCTCTTGCACTACAAGAGGAACTAGGCGTATCGTTTGCAACAAGCGATCAGTACGACGCAACAGGGTTACTGGTCATGGGGGAGGCTTACTTGAACAAGCGCCTACTTCCCCGAGATAGAAAGCATTACAAGTGCAAGGCGATCAAAGGTTGCGCATTCTTACCGGCAACCCGCAGTAGAAAAGAAGATTTTGAAATTGATTGCAAATAGTTTATGTGTAGGTTGCTTCAGGTAGTTTTAATGCGTAGTATTCGTTTTGCGGTTACCGCAATACATTTTTTGGTAGATAACGAAAGGTAGGTACAAAATGGCTAAGTCCAAATATGCAGTCGGTTCAAAGGTTGTTTTCAAGGGTTACGCGGATGAGGTGCCCGAGGCCGAGCGCTTCCTGACCGAAGACGGCGTCTACACCGTTGAAGAAGTCAACGCTGAAGAAGACTCCATTGCAATCAAGATCGACAATCCTGACTTCAACCCGAAGCGTAAGGAAACCGAAGAAAACTCCAAGACGGTCCTCGTCGATGTGTTCTACGACGAAGTCGAACCTGCCGCAGCAGAAGCCCCGAAGGCCAAGGGCCGTGCAGCCAACGATGTTGTCGAAGAAGCTCCCCCGCCAAAGGCAAAAGTCAAGGGCAAGGCAGTAGCTGAAGTCATCCCGGCAAAAGCCAAGGGCAAGGTCAAGGCTGACAAGAAAGCTGACAAGAAAGCCAAGAGCAAGCTGGCCCCGAAAGCCGCTCCGGTCGTTGAGGAACTTCCCGTACTCGAAACCGAGGATGAGGAAATCACCACCCTGATCGAAGAAGCCGATGACATCCTTGAACTGGCCGAAGAATTGGTCGAAGACTCCAGCGCGATTGATTACAAGCTGGGCGGCGTCCTCTACCATGTCCGCTTGGGCAAGGCATACCAGAAGCTCGACAAATCCTACAAGGAAAATGGCGGCTTCGGTCTGTACGTCAAAGAGCGCCTGAATATCGATTACCGCAAGGCGATGTACCTGATCGATATCTACTACAAGTTCAATCTCTATGGCATCGATGCCGAGAAGGTGCAAGAACTCGGTTGGACCAAGTGCAGTAAGATCGCATCGGTCATGTCCGAAGACAACGCCGAAGAACTTGTCGAACTGGCCTCCAACAATTCGGTCTCCGAACTGTCCGACACACTCAAGGAAAGCTACTCCAAGGCCAGTGCCGGTACGGATGGCGATTCACGCAAGAAACTGACGATCAAGCTCCGTCTCTGGGACGATCAGGCTACCGCAGTCAATGCCATTCTGGCCGATGTACAAGCGCAGATGGGGTTCAAAGACCCTGCCGAGGCGTTTGAGCACATCATCATGGAATGGGCGGCAGAGCATGACTTTGCTGTTGCTACCGAAAAGAAGGTCAAGGCGAAGGCAAAGGCAGCTACCGCCGAGGCTGCACCCGCCAAGGCAAAAGCACGCCGCGTTGCTTCCTAAACCTCTCCGGTAACCGTCGTTAAAGCAGGGGGGTATCCTTACGGGTACTCCCCTTTTTCTTTATCCTAACCGGAGCGTGCTATGGTCACTCGAAACAGAAGAACACGGGCACCCGCTGCCCCCAAACTTAATACCAGAATCAATCTTGTCTATCGTGAAATCAGCGAGCTAAAAGACTATGAATTCAACCCGAGGGACAATGGCCCCGCCATTGAGTCTGTTGCTAATTCAATCCGTACTTTCGGTTTCCTTATTCCTGTTGTTATTGATGGCGACGGGGTTCTTGTTGCTGGGCATACGCGGGTTGCTGCAGCTAGGACACTGGGTATGCACGAGGTACCCACAGTACAAGTCGGACACCTTAGCCCTGCGGAAATCGATGCGTTCCGAGTTATCGATAACAAGGTGGCAGAGCTAGCCAAGTGGGACTTTGATCTACTGTCCGGGGAAATCTCCAAGCTGCAGGGGTCGGGCTTGATGCTCACCGACTTTGGCTGGACTAGGGCCGAGTTGGACTGTTTGACCGACATAATACAGGACGATTGCCTTAACGTAGATAGTCTGGTAGACTTAGAAGCACAAGAGCGATTACGTAGTGCGGAGAGGCGAGCGCCAGCAACTGCACGATTCGTTCTCGGAGAGTTGGTATTTTTTATCCCCGCTACCGAATATACCGCATGGGTTAACGGGATCAGAGTACTGTGTGATTACAACGAACTAGCCATCACTGCGGAATTAAAAAGGCGGCTAGGTATGACGGTATAGCTATTTTTAGGAGTACTATGCAATGATAGAACCAGTAGGTCGAGTACGTCGTATTCGTACGCCTACTCTGTGCGAGTGTGGGTGCGGACAGGAAACCAAACTCTCTACTCGCACATGGGCTAAGTACGGAATGGTAAAGGGTAAGCCCCTGCGTTTTATTAAGGGGCATAATACCGGGGTAGGTAACAAGCCCGTACGGGATCGGCTACTGGCGTATATTGATGTAGTGGCTTCTGGTTGTTGGTTATGGGTAGGTGCGGTACGGTCGGGGTATGGGGCTATTGGTGTGCAAGGTAAGATACTACGGGCACATAGAGTAAGTTACGAGGAGTTTGTAGGCCCCATACCTGACGCTTCCCTTGTGCTACATACTTGCGATACCCCTCTTTGTATTAACCCGGCGCACCTAGTTATAGGTACACATCAGGATAATTCTGATGATAAGGTTAGCAAGGGGAGGCAGGCACGCGGAGAGAATAACGGAATGGCTACAATAACCGAAAGAGACGTTTTGGCTATTCGTGCGTTTGAGGTGGCACATAGCTATCAAGAAACAGCAGATACCTTTGGTGTATCAAAGGGTACCGTAGCTGATATCATTAACGGTAGAACGTGGACTCACGTTTGAGGGAGAAGGAATGACTACACTATACGAAGTACTTGGCGTTGCCACCGACGCCGATACGGCAACCATCCGTAAAGCCTACAAGACGCTCGCCAGTACGCACCATCCCGACAAGGGAGGGGATACGGCTACCTTCCAGCAGATAAAGGCCGCATACGAGGTGCTATCCAATGAGGAGCGCAGGCAGCGATACGACCAGACAGGGGATGATGTCAACAACGTAGTCGACCAACGCAGTCGTGACTTGTCCATGATTGCCTCCGTACTTATTCAAGTCGTGGAGCAGATTGACTCAGTAAATAACGATGTTCTGGGTATCGTCAGGCTCAACGTAGAGCGTGCGCTAGGAGAGAACCGGGCAACACAAGACAAGGTCAGTCAGGCCGCTGCGCGGTCAAAGGAAGCCTCTGCGCGTATCAGTCGTAAAGCGAAGGTGGTAGGCAATGTGCTACAGGATATGCTTAACGCCAACATGCAAAAGCACGAGGGGGTGCTAGCCGCGCTAATCGCGCAGGGGCAGCAATATGAGCGGGTGCTTGAAATACTGGATGAATTCAAATACCGCTTCGATGAGCCTAGCAGATTCAGCACTACGTCTACTACCTCTACCGGTACTACGGGTTACTCATTTTTTGTGGGAAGATAGGCATGATTAAGAATACCGCCATTACCCGCCTGCACGCGGACCCTACAGAAAAACTGATACTGCCTATGGTGGGTAACCTATTCGGGTACCTAACTGTACGTAGTAGAGCACCGTCCCGTAGCGGGAAGGTATATTGGCTATGTGTGTGTCGCTGCGGTGCGGAGTACGAGGCGGAGGGGTACGCTCTACGGTCTGGGCACACTACCCATTGCGGGTGTAGTACTATACGTAGAGCCGCTGCGGCTACTACTCACGGGATGACCGGAACTAGGGTATACTCTACGTGGAAGAACATGCTACGTCGTTGTGAGTTGCCTACCCTGCCGGACTACGCAAACTATGGTGGTAGGGGTATCCGGGTATGTATACGTTGGCATAGTTTTAGTAATTTTTATAAGGACATGGGAGACCCCTCAGAAGGGTGCTCACTAGACCGTATAGATAATGATGGGCCATACTCCCCCAGTAACTGTAGATGGGCTACTAGGAGGCAGCAGGGGCTGAATAAGAGAAATACGCTTCGCGTTCCGTCACGCGGAGGTATGGTACCTCTAGCGGTACTGGCGGAGCGGGCTGGAGTACCCTATAAAAAAGTATGGGGGCGTATACATCGTGATGGGTGGACTGTAGAGGAGGCGTTATGCGTATAAAAAACACACCAGTAGGCAAGGTATTTTTTGACCCAAGTAATCCACGTAAAGCGGATGTCGCACGGTTAGGGCTACTGCGATTATCTATAGCTAAGTTGGGGTTCGTGGCTCCGATGTATGCCACTCCTGCGGGGATGTTGCTGTCAGGACACCAGCGTCTGACGGTAGCCAAGGAACTTGGGCTGAAAAAGGTACCGATCTGCACCGTAGATATCAAGGGCAAGGATATCCAAGGCATCAACATTCTATTCAACCGGGCAACCAACGACTTCAACGCTTTCGATACTGGGGCGAAGGGCAAGGAACGCTTGAACTTATCGGACGTAATCGCCTCTGCCGAAGCACTCCCCGATTTCGAGGGGGAGCACTGGCTTGCAATCGATTGCAAAATAGATGACATTGCCGATCTTGGAAAAGCCGAGGCAGACCGTTACGATAAGAAGGCAACGGTACTGGCCGATAGCGTCATGAAGATGGGTATCAGTATCCCAGTCGTTGTCTCTGAATCGGGCAAGATCGTCAATGGTATCCACCGGCTATTCGCTGCCAAGGAAGCGGGGCTTACAACGTGGCCGATCATCACCATCCCCGACGAAGTTGCGGACGTGGCACTTAACTTCCTCAACTACCTATCCATGGATTTTCATGTGGATAACGACTTCGCGCAGATGATGCGGTACTCTGCCTACCGTCGCCCTCAGAACAACCGGGGCAACGTGCCTAAAGCCTATCGCTTCTGGGCCAATGGCGAACGCACCCTAATGGACCGTGACTCGTACAGCACCGAATACTGGCGCGTATTCCGTGACATGCACGGGCCTAACATTCTGGACTTCGGCGCGGGGCTGGGCAAGGTCAAACCTTTCCTCAATGCGCGGGGGATGAACTGTATTGATTTTGAACCGTACCGCATTGACCCAGATAAGGGCGTAGGGGTGCCCGATGCCGATTACTCCCGCCTGAAGGCCAAGGAATTCCTTGACTACATCGCCACCGGGGGGCCGTTCAATTCGATCTTTCTGGCCTCCGTAATGAACAGTATCCCCTTCCCCAAGGATCGGCTAGCGGTGCTTGCAATTATCAATGCGCTCAGTACCAAAGAGACTGTCGTCTACGGAACCTGCCGGGACATCTCTGACTTCAACTACGAGTATGGCGGTATTCGTAATGCCAACTACTTCGTGTTTGATACGGAGCCGGGGGTACGCATTGGCGATGTGATGCGCAACCCCAAGGTGCAGAAGTTTGAGACGCAGGAAACGGCTGACACCATGTTCTCTAGGCTATGGAACAAGCGCGAGTTCTATCCGGGGGGTAATGTGTTCTACTTCAAGTTGTCCTCCCCCAAAGGGTGCAACCACAACGTACTGAAGCAGGCCCTGCAGATAGAGTTCGATCTGCCCTATGCCCCCACCCCATCGCAACCTAATGGGAGTACCATGGGTCTCTATGGGTATGCTCTGACATGCTTCGGTAAGAGGCTGGGCCTAAAGCTGTAGCCCCTTCGGGGGTTTGGTAGTAGAATAGCTGCACCCCTGTATAATTTTGGAGATGGTATGGTTCCCCTAGATGAAGCTACGCTAGTGCATTACCCGGCTAACCCGCGCAAGTTTGAGTTCGATAAAGATGTAAGCCTGATATTCCCCTCTCGTTAGCTGTACGTGGTACTATGTTATCTTTATAGTACTAACGAAAGATACCGATGACTGCACCTATTGACTTAGTTGGGCAAAAGTTTGGGCGCTTGGTAGTTATACGTAGAGGGGCTGGCCTATATGGGAGGCCCTCATGGCACTGTCTATGCTCCTGCGGGAACTATACTGAAGTAGGTAGAGGGAACTTACGCTCTGGTAGTGTTACCTCTTGCGGGTGCTACCGAGATGGCCTATTGGTGCGGAATTCTACTACACATGGATTATCCCATACTGGCGCATACGCTTCATGGACCAAGATGATGCAGAGATGCTATGATGAGAGTCACCCATACTACAGTGCCTACGGAGGGGTAGGGGTGGTAGTCACTCCGTTATGGCATACCTTTGTGAACTTTTATAACGATATGGGGGAGAGGCCGGAAGGGTGCAGCCTAGATCGTCGGCGTAATACTTGCGGGTACTATAAACAAAATTGTAGGTGGGCTACTAGGCAACAGCAGAATAATAACAAGCAAAGCAATCATTACATACACTATCGCGGGAGGCGGTATACTGTGGCTACGCTAGCTAGGGAGTGTGGGTTACAGTATGCTACCCTACGTAAAAGATTACTACGGATGCCTGTAGATCAGGCGGTAAATTTACCCATATACGGAAGGGTGCAGTCATGAGTTTGGTAGAAGCCAGTGGAAGGCATGTGCATTACCCGGAGAATCCGACTAAGTTTGTTTTCGATGCTGAGGTATCTGCGCACTTTGGGGAAATGGCCCAGCGGTCTATACCGGGGTACGCCGAAGCACACCGTCTCCATGTGTCTCTTCTCAGGGACATACTCAACCAAGACAAGGTATCCATCTGTGATATAGGGGCCTCTCGCGGGTCTTTCTTCAGGGAGATTTGCAATCAATTTCAAATTCCCGTTTCCGAGGGATCGCCCCGCTTTGACTTTACGGCGACGGATAATTCCCCGCACATGCTGGCGCTTTTGGAAGACGAGATGCCGTGGGTCCGCACCCTCGTTATCGACGCGCAGAATATGCCCGAACTGGATGAGCCGCTGGATATCGTTTGCTTGTTCTATGTCCTGCAGTTTATCGAAACCACCGAGGATAAGCTGAAGGTCTTGCGCTGGGCTTATCGCAACCTTCGACCGGGGGGCGTCTTGTTGCTAGGCCAGAAAGAGGCGACACACTTTACCTTTGCTGAAGCCTTTACCCGTGAGTACATAGATTTTCGCAAGGCCAACGGCTACAGTCAGGAAGAGATTGACGCCAAAACACGGGCCCTACAAAACTCAATGTGGCCCTCAACCGCAGTGTGGCTGGAAGAGATGTGCTACTTCGTACGGTTCTACGATTATGTGGAAACCTCGAAATGGTTAATGTTCTCAACTAGCATGTGCGTAAGGTAGATAATCATGGACGATGGTTCCGCATCTGGCCCAGTAGGGCGTAGGATAACGCGCCGAGGGCGTAGCGGGTTTGCTTTCAGCGGGGCGGGGCTATCCGACTCTACCAGCAGCGAGGGCGTAGGCGATCTGAACGAGGCCGTAGAGAGCATTGCCGAAACCCCCATAGCCGTACTACCCCCGGCAGCACCCGATCAAAGCCCGTTATCGGGGAGCGGTGCGGAGGATTTCAACCCTAGCGCACGCTTGGCCCAAGTGCGTAGCCGCGCCAGTATTTACGAGCGAGAGTATCGAATGGGGTTACTGCATCGTCTGATGATGCGGCGTATCCCGATGGACGAAATCGCCAATCAACTAGGCGTGTCCATCTCTCAGGTCTATCGTGACCGGGACGAATTAAAAGCACGCTTGCGCACCGATGCGCGGGGGCTGGACATTGATGAAATCATTGGTGACAGCAAAGGGTATTACGAGGAAGTCAGCGCCATGTCGATGCGTGCTGCCTCAAATGCAACCCTACCTATGCCAATGCGTCTTGCCGCTATGCGTACGGCCCTTGCTGCCAAGAACGACCAGCACCGATTCTTCCAGACTGCCGGTGTCTATGATGTGCTCCGCTTCAAGGTGGCACAGGACGGTATGGGGGTATCCGATGTACGGAAGTTGATGGAGAATACTGAGCGTATCCTGAAGGGCGAGGCACTGGAGTTCAGCAATGCCGCTACCGATGTTATTGATTCTGGCAACCATGAAACGATGGAACTATGAACGCGCCTCGCGTTCGCCGTGGTCGGCGTGCCGTTCCGGGGGCGGCACCCGGAGTTAGTTCCCAAGCGGCGGGGATGGTAAAGGCTGCGTTTGAAGCCATTGAAACCTGTGAGAATCGTCAGTTCGCTGAGATGTACGCCTACGCCTTAGAGCGCAAGGTGTATCGTGATGATGTGCATCTTTTCGAGTTCATGAAGCACCTGACTCATGCGCCCGTGAGCATTCAAGAGTTTCTGGATAGCCCAGAATTCCTTGGTGCCACAGACCTCTCCCTATGGCCCGAGGTACGCAAGGCCATCATTGAGATAAACCAGAACTGGTGGCGGGGG
>JFJP01037774.1_pt1 | contig 22959 bp, 19 predicted proteins | sample 431651 | NCBI WGS metagenome assembly JFJP01 (sample SAMN02602958, study PRJNA72255) | Microbial mat metagenome, whole genome shotgun sequencing project. | biome: fresh water; feature: sink hole; material: water; isolation source: purple microbial (photo- and chemosynthetic) mats found in...
ATAAATTGATTAAAAAATAATTTTTTCTACCAAATTACATACCATTTGGTATGTAATTTGATTGTACCAAACATTTATTTTTTAAACCTAGGATTAGTCGGTCAACTAATCCCTTATTGATTTATTGATATGCTTACTGTTACGCCCTATCGGTTTCTAATGCTGCTTTTTCCGCTTTTCTTCCTGTCCTGTAATGAAATAATCGAATACAGTCCTTACGATGTTGGCTTAGAAAGCCGGAATCAAAACTCAAATTTTATTGAACACCTTTCGGATTTTAACTCCCAGACAAATGACACCTTCTCATTTGCGCTGCTAAGTGATCCACATTTTTATTATGATGAACTTGCCAGTGCAATAAAGAACATTAATACCCATAAAAACCTGGCATTTGTTTTTGTTTGCGGTGATGTAACCGACTCGGGATTGGCTCGAGAATATTTATTCTACCATAACCATATAAAAAAATTGAAAATCCCGTGTTTAACATTAATAGGAAATCACGACTATCTATCAAACGGCAAAATAGCTTACCAGAGAATGTTTGGGGCAACTAATTTTTCTTTTCAATATGGCGCTTATCATTTTATTGCCTTTAACAATATTGTATGGGAAAAAGGAAATGTTTGCCCTGATTTCGATTGGCTTAATTCTCAAATAAAAACAAGTGACAAAAAATGTGTGGTATTCTCGCATATCCCTACCTGGACCGATCAGTTTACGGAAAAGTCCCGAAGTTTATATTCCTCCATCGTAAATAACCCGGCTGTGGCAATAAACATTCACGGGCACCAACACCACTATATGGATACGATAATTAATGATAAACGCTATTTTGTAACTGAGGCTGTATTTGAGCGGGAATATTATATTGTTAAAATGTCAGAGGAAACAATTGAAATTGAAACTATTAAATTCTAACAAATGGCTCGAACTATTTTATGCCTTTGTTTATGTAATTTATGGATCTTTGTTTTAGCTGCCATTCAACCGACTGACACAACTGTATTTAGAGATAAAATTAAAAAATATACCGAAATCCAATACGCAGGAAACGCTGGTCTATTTTCTGTTCATGGTGGTATAAGCATTTTGCAAACCCATTTGAATTTCTCTCTGGGGTATGGGTATCTCCCAAAAGCTGTAAATGGAGTAGAAGTGCACTCGGTAATCCTCAAAACTAAGTATCAGTTTAACAAAGGAGTGTTCCTGAGAAAAGCAAATTGGTATACAGGCTTTTCGGCAATATGCGGTTTTACCTCTAATACCTTTATTTGCCTCCCATCGTATTTCCCCAAAGGATATTATGCACCAAATGCAATACATGCAGCGCCATTTTTAGGCTGTCGCTATCCATTCCCTTTTTACAAACCCATTTGGGCTAAAACCGCACATACTTTTGTCGAGTTGGGAACTCTTGACACTTATTTTTGGTACTGGTTAAATAACAACCATCTTCAATTTTGGGATATATGCAACCTTTCGGGTGGTTTATGTTTTAATTTTTAGACCAAGGTTATAGTTGGTTTCCTAACTGCAAGAATTTAACAAATCAGCTTAGCTACCAGCTGATTTCAATTCATTTTCCATCCAATTAATAAAATTTGGAAGAACAAATTTTTTATCTTTATTGTTTAACGGTAAACTATTCGTTAACAGAGAACCATACCCCTACGGCAAGAAAACCAAAACGCTAATTTCTACCAAGTATGCCACAGTTTAACATCACAGATGTCCTTTTTTTCAGCTACCCTGAAGAATTTCGAAGTTGGCTTAAAGAAAATCACCTTCTAAAAAAAGAACTTTGGGTTGGTTTTTATAAAAAGGAAACCGGAAAATCAAGCCTTACCTGGTCACAATCGGTTGATGAAGCGCTGTGTTTTGGGTGGATAGATGGCATTCGAAAATCAATTGATTCGCAAAGCTATACCATTCGTTTTACTCCCCGCAATCCAAAAAGTATATGGAGTGCTGTGAATATTAACAAGGTGGAGGAATTGAAAAAATCAGGTTTGATGAACCCTGCTGGTTTAAAAGCTTTTGAACATAGAACAGATAAAAACTCAGCTATTTATTCGTTTGAACAGCAATCGGCACAATTAAATGATGAATTTAAGCTTGCCTTCAGGAAAAATACGAAAGCATGGGAGTTTTTTATTTCTCAGCCCCCCTCCTACCAAAAAACAGCCACCTGGTGGGTAATAAGTGCCAGGCAGGAAACTACCCGCCGGAAGCGAATGGAAACGTTGATGGAGGACTCTGAAAACTGTTTAAGAATAGCACCTTTAAGGAGAAACCAAAAACAATAATTAAACGAAAATACTTCTGATTGTTAAAAAAAAAATTCCAGGAAAAGATTGTCCAAAATCTAACGTTTTCAGGAAAACTCAAATCAGTATTTTGAGATTAATTTCAATCTAAAAAAAAATAAAAAATAGAGAATGGAATGCCGCTTTTACCAGAAGATGTAAAAACGGCATTCAGTTAAGGCTGCATTTTATTGCAATTTGATTTGACAACTAAGGTATATCTCCTTAATTATCGGTGAATAATTATTTATAAAACACTATTGAAACTTACTAGGTGGGGTTATTTACTCTTTCTGAAATTCATGAACCAGGCAACTTGATGGATATCGGAATCTGCATTCCCAATCCGCTCCCTTTCGGCCTGTGTAATTACCGGAACCATTAAATAATCGCCAGGAACCCAATTAGCAGGGGTCACTATATTATTTTGGGCATCTACGGTCTGCAATGCAACCAAAGTCCGTTTTATCTCTTCCATGTTTCTTCCTACTTCTTTTGGGTAAAAAGTTATTGATCGAATTTTGTTTTCAGGATCGATAATAAAGACAGCCCTGATATTTTGAGAGATACTGGCAGAAGGATCAATCATACCATATTGATTTGATATCATCAGATTATCATCAGCAATCAGCGGGAATTTGATTTTAACAGGTTCTCTGTCTTTATATTTAATTTCTTCAAGCGCTTTCACCCAATCGGTGTGCTGACTAATAACATCTGTTGATAAGATGACAATTTGAGCATTCAAATTTTTGTAGTCTTCCTGCTGATGCGATAGTTCAAGAAGTTCAGAGGAACAAACCGGAGTAAAATCCTTCGGGTGAGCAAACAATATTTTCCATTTATTACCAAAATCTTTAGGAAAAGTAATTTGTCCGTTCGTTGACTGAGCTTTAAAAGAAGGAGCTAGTTCACCGATTAATGGAATTCTAATTATTTCTTTCTCTTGAGAATGCACTTGAATCACCACAATAAACAACACTGCCAGCATTAATACTTTTGTTTTCATAATTAGGGAGTTTTGAATTAATAAATAAAGTTGCAAATTTAGGCTAGAAAGCTAACCAAGTCAATCATAGCAAGACCAAACAAATAAAAGATAACTACATCTTTATTTATTTTTACAAGTATTTATTAATGAATATTATATAAACAATTATATCTACAATTAGTTTTCGATATTTAAACTTATTATAAATAAAAACAAGTCAATCGGTTTTGAATATTTTCGTAAATTATTAACAGTATGATAAATATCATATTTTATTTAAAACATAACTATATATACATGTAGAAGGATTAAACAAAATGTAGTTTTAGAAGCATTTTCTTTCTCATTATTAAATCATTAAATAAGATTTTAAAGGTAATTAGAGTGTAAAGAAAATTATTCCTAATTAGGTGAATGTTTAAGAAAGGGCTTACTAAAAATTTATTTGTCGAAAAAATAATCGCAACTTTAAATCTTATACAATCCTATTAATTCTATACAGATGCGAAGAAAAGACAAAGAAATAACCGATCCGAAAATTATCAGCGAGATACTTGACCTTTCTGAAATTTGTCGGCTAGGGATGGTTGATGATGGCCGTGCTTATATAGTCCCGGTGAATTATGCACATAAAGATGGCGCAATATATATTCACTCGGCTATGCATGGAAAAAAATAGAACTTCTGAAAAAGAACAATCAGGTAGCTTTTGAGATAGAATACAAAAGTGGAATTATAACCGGCGAAAAAGCATGCGATTGGACTGCCCGCTACCGTTCGGCCATGGGCCATGGCACTATTGCTATTGAAACAGATACTGCATTTAAAAAAGAAGCGCTCAATTTAATAATGCGCAAATACGGAGCAACAGGCAATAGCTTTGATTACGACGAAGCATTGCTTTCCCGGGTTTGCATTCTAAAACTGACCATAACTTCCATTTCGGGAAAACAATCGGGCGATTGGTAAATTGCTTTACGTTCATATTTGAAAGGGTTCTGTCAGCAATTTCTTAGCGCTGGTAAAAATGATCAGCATTTCCCTTCCTATAATTAGCTAATGGTAGCATTTTGAGAATATATTTGCAAAAAAAACATCATGGATATTCAGCTTAAATACGGGAAGAAACAATTAGCCCTAACCTTTTCAAATGAAGCAGTTATACCTGAATACAGTGAACCCGAGTATTCAATTGATAAATTTGATTTTATTCAGGAATTGCTTCAATATCTTCCTGTAGAAAAATCGAAATATAACGATGTTGCTATTGTGGTTTCGGACAAAACACGATTATGCGGATATCCAGAATACCTTCCCTGGCTTACGGAAACATTGATACAACAAGGGGCAAAAAAAGATAATATCTGCTTTTACATAGCTTATGGTACCCATCCCAAGCAAACCGACGAAGAAAGTATAAACAGCTACGGTTCCGTATTTAACGAATATCGCTTTGTCCACCACAATTGCAACGACGAGTCAGTGTTCGAAATATGCGGTACCACTAAAAGAGGGACTTCGGTTACCATTCGGAAAGACATTCTTAAGAGTACATTGCTGATTACATTCGGAGCGATATCCCACCATTATTTTGCTGCTTACGGTGGAGGGCGTAAACTTTTATTCCCTGGATTGGCTGCCCGGAAAGCGGTCTATCAAAATCACGGGCTTTTTCTCGATCGGGCATCACGATCACTGGCTTCCGGATGCCAACCAGGAATACTCGATGGAAATCCGTTGGCGGAAGACCTGAAAGAAATAGACACGTTTGTTCCTGCTAAAGTCTCCATTCATGGAATTATGAATGCATCGGGAAAAGTTTGCAGATTGATGGTTGGAAATAGTTACGACGACTTTGTAAAAGCTTGCAAAGTTCACGACGGCTACTATAAATACAATTCGGCAACATTATACGACCTGGTAGTTGCTTCCAGCGGAGGATATCCCAAAGACATAAACTTTATCCAGGCGCATAAATCGGTTCATCATGCCGCAGCTTTTGTGAAAGATGGCGGCACACTGGTGATTTTATCGGAGTGTTTTGATAAAATCGGGTCAAATTATTTTATGAAATACCTGGAAGCAGGTAGCTTTGAAGCTGCTTTTGCCATGCTCGAAAATAATTATGAAGGGAATGGAGGAACGGCGCTTTCGATGATGCTTAAAACCAAGCGTATTAACATTTGTATGCTGACATCACTTGACGAAATAACATGCCAAACACTGGGTGTTACTAAAATTACGGAAGAGGATGTGCAAAAAATAATTTCAGCAGAAAAAGGAAGCATTGCCGTTATTCGGAATGCAAGTATTTTGGTGAAATAAAAAAAAGGGTTGCAAGTTGCAAGTTACAAGGTGCAAGGTGCAACCTCATCTTAATATTTTGCAACCTGCAACCTGTAACCTGCAACCTGTAACTCGTACCACTTTTAACTCATAACCCGCACCCCTTCCTCCGTATCATTCTATTCCAAATTCCTTCTATTCAATAGTATTTTCGCATAATCTCTACCCAACTTGTCATTGTAATCTTCGTACGATTTTTTAACCCATTTCAATGCTAATTCTGTATTACCAAGCACTTCGTACGATACTGCTATATTTAAACAAGCTCGCCCTGCGTTTTTACGACTGGTATGTTTAGCAATTTCGCTCCAACTATCAATAGCTCCCTGCCAGTTAGCAACTTCAGCACGCCTGAATCCTGCTTTGAATTCTTGCTTGCCCGAACCTTTTCCTTTTTTATACATATCCCTTCGAACGGTATAATAGCTTGGCAAAAACCGTTGAATATAGTCCTGCCCCGCTGCATATGCCGTATTTGGCAAAGCCTCAGGAGGAGCAAAAGCAAAATTGTTCCCAACACCATTAAATGTTAAGTAATTGGTTATTTGATATTGGTCAATAATAGTTTTTGTGGCAGGATCGTACAATCGCCAAAAACTGAGTACATTCATTCTGATTTGATTTGGTAAGCCAATTTTTGGTTTTTCTCCATTAATAGCATTTACAACCTGATTAGCAACAGTTGACAATACTACATCCGAATTCGAATCAAATGTTTCTAGCACCAACAGGACTTCGGCATTTGCTGAATCACAAATATTTTTAACAATCTTCCAATCGAGCAATTCCGGAGTTTCGCGGGTACCTGTGCCATACAATCTGGTTTTTTGAGGGATAACAATATTTATACCTTTACGCCCCTGCATACGATCGAACACCCCTGTCAAACATTCGTCCGAGGCCAATCGATCAGAACCTGCAACCTCTCCGGTAGCAATCGCCTCAATAACCTTCGTCTTTTTATCTTCATTTTTAGTCAGCGACCTGTTTACCAGCGCAATTGTCTTCACATTATCGGGCAAAAAAACTTCAGGATTAAGGGGGTAATTTAAATTTACACTGCCATACTTACTGCATCCTGAAATTACTATTGCGATTAGAAATACGAAGAATAAAGAATTTTTTATCATACGAATCGAATTTTAGGTTAATTCAAAAAATATTCATCCCCACTTTTAAATTTTTTGCATTTACGTTTGAACCTTCCTAAAAGTTATTTTCAGAGGTATTGCCTCTCACCTTATTTTAAAATTTACCATTTTTATAGTATAAAATATAAAAAAATCTATCTGCAATCCTGGTCAGGTTTAACTCATTTCAAAACGAGACCGATTTCGTTTATACCTTCAAGTCCCCATTTAAATAAATATCTGATAGTCAATTAATAAATTACATGAACCTAATTCCCAAAGAATCATTTATATTAAAATTTTATTAAAATTCATTTTCCACTGGTAGAAAATAATTATACTTTTGCGGGCATAATCAATTATCCTTTATATGGACGATTACCATTCTAGTTGTTAATCATAAATAGAGGCGGTTAATACAACCTCTGTTTATTAATTTATGGAGTGTTGTATTAATGAAAACGTATTATAAAAATTTCAAAGGACTGGTTCCCTGCTCGGTTTGGGAGCCCAACTGTTGGATTAATGTTGAATGTCCTACCGATAACGACCGTACTTTCTTAACGGACGAATTAGGAATACCGGCCCCTTTCCTGAATGACATTGAAGACGTAGATGAGCGTCCTCGTATTGAAATAGAAGAAGGATGGTTCCTGATTATTTTGCGGCTTCCATATAAAAGCGAAGAGCTGAGTTTGCCGTATTCTACTGTCCCCTTAGGAATAATATTCAAAAACGATGTTTTTGTTTCAGTTTGTTTTTATCAAACCGAAATGATATCTGATTTTATACATTATACAGTTCGAAAAAACCAGGAAATCCAGAATAATTTCGACTTGGTTCTTAAACTCTCCCTTTCATCAAGCGTTTGGTTTTTAAAATATTTAAAGCAGATAAACCAAAAAATTAGGGTAGCTGAAAATACCCTTGAAAAATCAATCAAAAACGAAGATCTGCAAACCCTTTTGCAAATAGAAAAGTGCCTGGTATTTTTCACCACCTCGCTGAAAGGGAATGACATATTAATACATCGGGTAAAAAACCTGAAAGATTACAAAGAAACCTTTGACCCTGAATTGTTGGAAGATGTTGAAATTGAATTGCGACAGGCCCAGGAAACAACGAACATATACAGCGACATTCTTAGTGGAATGATGGATGCATATGCTTCGGTCATTTCCAATAATTTGAATGTTATTATGAAAAGGTTAACTTCTATTTCGATTATTTTAATGATACCAACTTTAATCGCAAGTTTGTATGGGATGAATGTTCCCAATGCATTTGAAAATAATAAACTGGGATTTTGGATGGTATTGTTAATTTCGTTTATCATTTCCATAAGCATCACATTGATATTTCGCTGGAAAAAGTGGTTTTAGGGAGGCTGTGAACGAGTATTATCATCAAAAAGAGTATTTTCCATGTATCATCTCATTTTTTCGGTTTTTCCTAAAAAATACAGATTTGGCAAAATTTTTTTAAACATAATTTTTTCTCCCTTCTAAAGATTTTTGAGAATGAAGTATTCCTGTCTTTTATTATTCCTTTTGCTTCCTTTACTTAATTCATGTAAACCTAAAACTGGAGCGAAAATACATGACAATTTTGAAGGAGATACACTGAATGCAATTTGGACAAATGATAAGTTTCTCCCTGGTGCTTTTAAAATACAATCGCATTTCGTAAGATCCGGGAAAAGTGCAGCTATTCTTACTCTACAAAAAGGCGATCAGATAAAAGAAGAAAAAGGCACTGAACTTGAAAGGGCTGAATTGAAGGAATCGAAAAAACTAATGGCTTTCGAAAATAAAGTATATGTTTATTCCTTTAGCATTCTGTTGCCCAAAGGATTTCCTATTTCGCCCGAACGACTTGTAATTGCCCAATGGAAACAAAACTGTAAATCGGGAAACTGTAATCCCGATAATCCGATTTTGGCCTTACGCTATAATTCCGGCATATTTAGAATCACTTTGCAGGTGGGGCCGGATAAAATTACTTTATTCCGACGAACCGATAGTATCATTAACAATTGGATGGACTTTAAATTCAAAATAAAGTTTTCGAGAAATCCCGATGGGAGAATCAAAACCTGGTTGAATGGTAAAGAGATTATTGACTATAGCGGAGTTACTGCATATTCAGAAACTTATGGGTATCCGCTGCCCGGTAATTTTTATTTCAAAATTGGACTCTACAGAGATCAAATGCCCCAAACAATGAATATCTACATTGACGACTATGAAAAACAGGAATTAGAGAAATGGTAATTTTCAAAACTTATTGATTATATGAACCATAAATTTAATTGTTTAGGATCTCTTGTCCCTCAATTATTCCGGTTGCACCTAAAAATGTTGCTGGTTTTGGGCTTTTAGATTACACTTCTACTATCAGTTTACCAAGATTCTTCCCTTCAAAAAGTCCCAAAAATGCTTCCGGCAACATATCGAATCCCTTCATAATTGTTTGGGAATACGTTAGATCGCCTGATTTTACCCAGCCTGTAAGCGCCTGAAATCCTTCCGGAAAGCGAGCGGCATAATTACTTACTATAAATCCCTGCATCAATAAACTGCGCTTCAGGATAATGGGCTGAATTCTTGGCCCTACTGGCGTTTCAGTTGCATTATAAAGCGAAATTTGTCCACATACTGCTATTCTGCCGCTACCATTCATGTTTTCAATTACAGCATCAGAAATTGGTCCGCCCACATTGTCGAAATACACATCTACCCCGCTAGGGCATGCTTTTTCAATAGCTGAGGCTATATTTGAAGTGGTTTTGTAATTTATAACCGAATCAAATTTTAGTTCGTTAAGCAAGTAATTAACTTTTTCGTCGTTACCGGCAATGCCCACAACATGACAACCGTTGATTTTGGCAATTTGGCCAACCACCATTCCCACAGCCCCTGCTGCGCCCGAAACAACTACAGTTTCGCCCTTTTTAGGTTTTCCAATATCGAGCAATCCAAAATAAGCAGTGAGACCAGGCATTCCAAGTATTCCCAAATAATAACTCAATGGTGCAATGGTGGAATCGATTCGTTGTAATCCTGCCGCAGCAACAATTATTTCCTGCTGCCAGGGAAGAAATCCAAGTACGTAATCGCCTGCTTTATATCCCTCTGCTTTACTTTCTTTCACCTGGGCAACTATTCCCCCAAATATAGGCTTACCAACTTCATAGGGCGGCGCATACGATTTAGCGTCGCTCATTCTCCCTCGCATGTAAGGATCTACCGAAACAATTTTAGCTGTTAAATGAATTTCCCCATCATTTAATACAGGGAGAGTGATATGTTGAATTTCGAAATTTGCCAGGGTAGGAATCCCTTCGGGCCTTGACTTTAAGATAAATTGTTTTATCATGCTTTTAATTGTGAATAAAAAAATTCAAGACGGTATAAACTATAACAAATAACATAACAAAAGCTATTAAGTTTTACGAGATCGACAAATCCTTTACAAATTCCATAAGGTTGTATAAAACTTTTTTACTGCAAATAATTCTGTAACTCAAAGGAATATCAGGTCTTTTTTGTAAATTTATAATACACATAGTACATTGGGCAACGAAGGTTATTATGTTTTGATTAGAAGGATTCAATTATCTAGGTGATAAAATAACTAATTCTACACCAATGTCGTTGACTTAAGGATTTATCTTTCCTAAGCATTCTTCGACTCCGCTCAGAATGACTCTACTCCGAAGTGTCACCCTGAAGTCGAAGGGTCTTTCTTAAGTCAAAGACATTGAATTCTATACTGTAATTAAAGTAACAGTTTATAATAAAACATCTGTTTAAAATGGCAGACTCCAAACTATCGTATGAGCAATTAGAGAATCGAATTATTGAACTGGAAAAGTTTGCTGAGATTTATAAATTAATTGCCGATAATACCATCGACTGTGAAATTGTTCGGGATATAAACCATAAAATAATCTATGTTTCGCCATCGTTTGAAAAGCTTTTCGGCTATACAACCGAAGATTATCTCAATGGAAAGCTATCCGAAAAAAAGTTTATCCATCCGGATGACATAAATTCTCTAAATAAAACCCTGGAAAAAGTTTATAACGATAAGTCTTCAATAAGCAATCTGGAACTACGGACAATTAAGAAGGACAAAAAGGAAGCATATATTTCAGTAAACATCCTACCAATATTTGATAAAAAGGGGATTTTTATCGGCACAAGAGCCAGAATACAAAATATTTCTAAAAGACAAGAAATTAAGGATGTTACAAATCAAAAAAACAATTCACTGGCAATACTGAACGACTTTGCCAAGGAACTCGCATATAAACCCTCACAATTTGTCGATTCATTTATTGTAAATAAACTAAAAGAATATACCGGTGCAATTGCAATTGCTTTAAGTTATTATGAGGAAAAAACATCGGAGTTGGTTACTTCAGAGACTTCTCTTAATAATGAAGAGAATTCGAATATTAAAAAAATACTTGGAAAAAAAATAACAGGGCTTCGCAATAAAGTGAGCCCTGATGAATATACTGAAATTGTAGAGCAAATTATTGGGACACCGCAATCGCTCTATGAAGTCACATTTGGAAGTATCCCTAAATTTATTGCCGACAGCATACAAAAAATCATGGGCGTTAAGCATTTTGTAGGCATGGCACTTATGAAAGAACATCAACTGGTTGGCGCATTAGTTATTGCAACAAACTCTCAATCGACAATACCTGATGCCGATTTTTTAAAAGCATTTTCAATTTTATGTGCTAATGCAATTGAGCGCAAACGTGCTGAACTTGCTTACAATAAAAGCGAGGCTAAGTTTAAGGTATTGAGCGATAATTCATACGATATAATGACCGTATTAAATCCAGACGGAATAATAGAATATGAAAGCTCTGCAACATACCGCATTTTAGGATACATTGCCGGGGAAAGAATTGGTAAAAATGCCTTTGAATTTGTCCATCCTGACGATTTAGCCATTGTTTCATCAGAATTTCAAAAGCTTTTTTCCAATCCAAATATCCCGAGAACAATTGAATTTCGATTTCTGGGGAAAAATAATTCCTGGGTATGGTTGGAGGGCAGCGCCCAAAACTTCCTTTCGAATCCATTTATCGAAGGAATTATTATCAATAGCCGGGACATTAATGATCGTAAAAAAACTGAGCAGGCCCTTAAAGCAAAAGAAACTGAACTAATTGCCATTAATGCCGCAAAAGATAAACTTTTTTCTATTATTGCCCACGACTTAAGAAGTCCGTTTTGCAGCATGATTGGAATGCTCGAATTATTGTGCGATAATATTGACACATACGATCTTAATAAATCAAAAAACTTCCTCAATCGAACCTATTCATTAGCCGAAAACACGCTTAATCTTTTAGATAATCTTCTATCATGGGCAAAATCACAAATTGGACAAATCCAGTTTTCGCCCGAGGAAATTGATTTATCAACTTTCATAAATCAAACACTCGACATTTATAAATCGGTTGCAAATGTCAAAAACATACGAATTCAATTTGAAGAAATACAAGAACCTATTATGGTAATTGCCGATCCTAACATGTTAAAAATAATATTTCAAAACTTAGTTGCAAATGCTATAAAGTTTACCAATACTGGTGGTAAAATAGAAATAAATACTCTTTTGAAGCAAAACTTTGCAGAAATATCCGTTTCCGACAATGGTATTGGCATGTCGGAAGAGGTAAAAAGTAAAATATTTCAGCCGGGAGAGCAGATTACCATGCCTGGCACTGCCAACGAAAAAGGTACAGGTTTGGGACTTGTTCTTTGTAAAGAATTTGTCGAACGAAACAGCGGTAAAATTTGGGTTAACAGCAAAATGGGGAAAGGAAGCTCGTTTACTTTCAGCTTACCGGTTTTGAAAAATAACCTTTAATAACCTTATATAATATTGACTATAAGAAATATATAAAACGAATTTAAATCGTAAGTCCCCATTTACTATTTGACTTATCAATAAATAATTTATCCAAAAAAAAACAATAACTTTAAGAGCGAATGAATTTTTAAATAAAAAAAATATACGTTAACAATGTTTGAAAATTAAAATAGCTAATGCAAAAAATGACTTTCGAAACAAAAAAAATCTTATGACAATTCTGTTTCAACATCGATGCTTAACCCTTTTATTCGTTTTACTTTTTTGGAATACATTCCTCTATTCCAAAACAGAACAAAAAATGGTACTTGTTCTACATTCATATAACAGTGGACTCAGTTGGACAGACAGTACCAATTTCGGAATTTTTGACGGATTTCAGGAAGGACAATATGGTATTGTAGATTTACGGGTTGAATTTATGGATACCAAACATTTTGAGGATAGCAACTATTTTGAGTACTATAAAAACTACCTGGCCTACAAATATCAAAAACTAAATTTCGATGCAATTATTTGCGGGGATAATCCAGCATTTAATTTTTTATGCAAACACCATGTAGCTTTATTTAAAAATACCCCCATTGTTTTTTGCGGTCTAAATTATCCCGATTCAATTCCACATGGGTTTACCGGAATTATTGAAGATGTGGATATCTACAATAATTTGAATTCGATTATTAAAATACATCCAAAGTATAATAAGCTCTATATTATAAATGATAAGTCAATTACCGGCAAAAGTCTTAAGAGGGAACTGGACCATGTTATAAAATCGAACTTTCCGGGTTTAAAATACGAGTATCTTACAAACTATACATTAAGCGAACTAGAAGAAAAATTGGAAACCTTGAAAGAAAACGATGCTGTTTTAATGCTCCTTTTCAATTTCGACAGACAAGGGACGACTTTTTCGTTCGATTATATTCTCGATGAGATTGCTCCACACTGTAAAGCTCCGATATATGGAGTCTGGACTTTTTATCTGGGTAAAGGCATTGTAGGTGGAAAAATTTTAAGCGCATACGAACATGGATATTTGGCCAGTGGCATGGTAAAACAAATACTCGATGGTAAAACAACATCCGAGATCCCAATTATTAATGGCCCGGCCCACTATTGGTACGATTATAAAATCCTTCGTAAACATGATATAAGCAAGTTTAGCTTACCTAAAGATGCGCACATAATCAACCTGCCTTACGATTTCGTACTTAAAAATAAAATTTTCTTTACATTACTGAGTATTATCCTGATTTTACTAATTTTCCTGATTCTGGTATTATACATTCAGGTAAAAAGGGTACGGGCAAATCTTCGTAAGGAAAAGACTCTGGTAACAGCAATCGAAACCAAATCGGACGAGTTAAAACTGGCGCTTACTAAAGCAGAACAAGCTAATAACCTGAAGACAGCGTTTTTATCAAACATTTCGCACGAAATCAGAACACCGATGAATGGTATCCTGGGTTTTTCGAGCCTTTTACAACCCAATATGGATACCATCATTCAGGAAGAATATATAAATACCATAAATTTATGTGGAAACCAGTTACTTTGCATCATAAACGACATTCTGGACATTTCAAAGATTGAAAGCCAACAGATTAAAATAAATCATGAAGTTTTATTATTGAACCAAACTATAGATAATGTTGTATCGGCTTTTAATAATTCATCACGCTTTAATAAAACAAAAATTGAGGTGCATAAGCCACTTCCCGATAATGAAGCTGTTTTAAATACGGACGGGGTAAAATTTCAACAAATACTTTCAAATTTACTATCTAACGCCATAAAATTTTCAGAAAATGGAACGATAGAGATAGGCTATTATGTTAAAAAAAACGAGTTGGAATTTTATGTAAAAGATAATGGCATTGGTATAGACCGGCAATACCACGAAATTATTTTTGACCGGTTCCGGCAGGTCGACGAAAGGAATGACAAAATATACGGGGGCAATGGCCTGGGTTTATCAATATCTAAAGCCTTTGTGGAGCTGCTTGGCGGAAAAATATGGTTAACCTCCGAACTTCATAAGGGTTCAACATTCTTTTTCACATTGCCTTATCAAAAGCCTCCAAGAATTGCTAATACAGAAACGGAAATTCCTATTTCAAGCAAAATGAACAGTAATTTAACCGTTCTAATTGCTGAAGATGACGAATTTAATTTCATGTTTCTTAAAGAACTTTTATCTCCCTATATTCCAACTATTATTCATGCTAAAACCGGGAGGGAAGCAATTTTAATGACTTCCCAACAACAGGTTGATGTTATTTTAATGGATTTAAAAATGCCCGATATAGGAGGAATTCAGGCAACCCAGATAATTCACCAGCAGCAAGCTCATATCCCGATTATCATTCAGACAGCTTTTACCTCGCAAAGCGAAAAAGAAAAAGCATTTGAAGCAGGATGTGCCGACTATCTTACTAAACCAATTAATAAAGAAATATTATTGAGGAAAATAAGGGAGCACACCCACATGCCATAACAAAATCACTTTTATGCCCTTTCTGATTTTAACGTATCTTAAATCTTCAAATCAAACCAGATACGTACTTTACGAATGCTTCGATTTAAAATAATGCCGGGTAAGAACTTTTTTTAAGTCCCTCACAATTATTTGATGTGCAATAATCTCAACAGGACTGTATTGGGGAAGTTCCAAGGTTGTTTTAGCGATGTCCTTGTCAGAAATGTCGACCTGATAAAGTACCGAAAGTAGTTTACCATAATCCCGATCGAGCAAAACTGATATTTGACCAGTAAGCTGATCATGCAGTTCAGAATAGGCGTTCTTAACATTTCCCGAAAAAGTAATTATAACACCAAAAAGACCAAAATCCTTCATGATTTGCCGGGCAGTTTCCAATACAATATCCTCATGACGAAGGAAACTGGCAACATTGTCGTTTCGAACTTCAGGTAATCCCATAACCTAGTTAAAAAGCGGAATACGATATATAATATTGTAAAATGAATCTATCTTTTAAATAAAATTTTCTTAATACACCTCAAAAATGAATCATGGAAGAACCGGTAATATTTGAAGTTTTCCAAACTGATATACGGGAATAACTGATTCTGCAAGAATACTTGTTCCTTGCTTCACCTGCACATTTGTCATAACCGGCGCCCTGAAATATATGCCGTTTGTTGCCTTTTCGGGCTGCCTGGCTGGAGTTTCCTGTGCAGGGGCATCTTTCGAAATTACAGTTATGCTTATTGGAGTAGCGCCAGTTTGTTGACTTGTCGAAATTCCTTTTTCGGAACTAAACCAGGTAAGTTCTTTTGAGGTTGTTCCTGTTGGCAAAAGTGTATAATGAATGATTTGCGTGTTTTGTATCCTCTTTCCTTTAAAAAAACAAAGCAACTCTTCCTCCTGCTTCGCAAGTTCGTAATTAATAACTTTTAACGCCGATCCATCGGGATGATAATCATAATCACCCATCATTAATTTCAACCTTCTTTTCCGAAGTTTGAGAATTAATTCGGCCATATCCTTTGCCTTGTCCTCTTCATTTTTAATCTGCATCGATTTCTTATAAATCGGTACTTTCATAAAAGAGCTATCGGTTAGTATTGTTTTGTATAATGTATCGATGTGCTCTTCAATATTAGGTTCGTATATGCTTTTTTCGAAAGGGTTATTCGAACCTGAATTCAAGGAGGGGAATTTCTGATAAACCGAACGCCACGAATTTTGCAAATCGAGCATCAACCCCTGCTGCGTAAAAGCAAAAAGCTTATCCAAATTAGCAGGATACTGCTTAAATGAAATAGCATAATATTGACTAGGGTCGGGTTCATTTAAAGGCACAATACCTACTTTGGAAATTTCGAACAGTTCCGAATCAACTGTCGGCACATCTGTCAAAGTCAAATATTTATTTGCATATTCGGCATATGGCCCTTTTTTAATAACTGTTTTTGTTACCTCAATTGCAATATCGATTCGTGTTTTGGGAAGGCTATAAATGAGGGTTTGAGAAGAAGACAATTCGGCCTGAGTCTTATAGGTTTCTAGATTTTGCGAAGGGGAACATGCAAAAATTACAAGAAACGAAAAAATGGGATAGAATACTTTTTGTTTCATACTTAACTATTTCAACTATAACTGGTTTAATAATGAATAACTTAATCAGGATTGAACAGGTTCATTTCCTATTCTTTTAATTTATTGAACGCTTTTCCTATGTTGTTTATTATGTCGCTGGCAAGCAGGGACTCAAGACTTTCGTGTTCCAGAGCCAAATCACCAGCAAATCCATGGAGATAGACACCTAGCCTGGCTGCAATTAGTGGTTCATAGCCTTGTGCCAGCAATGATAAAATGATGCCGGTCAATACATCTCCACTGCCAGCTGTAGCCATACCGGGATTTCCGGTGGTATTAAACCAACATTGACCCGATGGAGACGAAATGCAGGTATTGGCACCTTTCAGAACGATAATAAGGTTATATTTTTGAGAAAAATCGATTTGAGCAAGATACCGTTTATATCCTGAATTATATGTTCCTGCCAGTCTCTCGAATTCCTTCAAATGTGGAGTTATAATGGTATTGGGAGGAATCATGTTCAGTAACCATTGGTGTTCAGCAAGAATATTAATTGCATCGGCATCAAGTACCAAAGGTAAGGCCGATTTGGTAATTATTTCGCGGAGGACATCCACTGTTTCATCTGATTTGCCCATTCCAGGCCCCATTCCAATGGCCGAATACTTTTCCAAAGCGGGAACTTCTGTTATTACATCATAATGTACATCCAAACTTACCATTGTTTCGGGAGACGATATCTGCAATATTTCATAGCCTTTGCGCGGAAGATGTGTCGTTAACAAACCTACTCCCGATTTTAGACATGCTTTTGATGCCAAAACAGCCGCTCCAATTTTACCAAAACTCCCGGCAAATAATAGGGCATGACCAAAACTCCCTTTATGGGCAAATCGACTCCTTGGTTTAATGAAATTTTGCAATTCGGATGCTTCCTGGTAATAGTTCTCACATTCCTGAATGTCGATAGCTTTGGGATGCAGTCCAATTTTAAGTAGATGCCATGTTCCTGTGTAGATGCTATTGTCCGGAAACATAAACATGAGCTTAGGCAATTCGAAAGTTAAAGTATGCGCAGCCTGTATAATAGCGCTGCGATTATTACTTTCGTCCGAATCAGAAAAAAGTCCTGACGGAATATCAATTGAAACCACAGTTGCCCCGGAAATATTAATATGACAGATCAACTTTGCTGCATAACCATTGGCCGGCCGGGTAAGCCCTGTTCCAAACAATGCATCGATTACAATATCAGAAGGGAGAATATCCGGACAATTTGGTTCTTCCAAAAATTTGATGGTATTTTGAAAATTTAACTGAAGTCGTTCAAATTTATTTAAGGCATCTGTCGAGAATTTTTCAGGAGAATTCAGAATATAAGTGGTAACGTTGTAACCCGATGATATCAATAAATAAGCAATCGCTAAGCCATCGCCCCCATTATTGCCCAACCCGGCAAATATTTTAACAGGAAAAGTACTCGGATACCGATCTTTAACCCAATTGGCACAAACTAAAGCTGCCCTTTCCATTAAATCGGCAGAGGCAACTGGTTCGTGCAATATGGTGTAGCTATCTACTTCACGAATTTGATTCGCAGATAAAATTTTCATGTCCGGTTCATTTTTTCAACTGGAAAACAATTAACAAATATATTCGAAAACCAGTAAAATAAACCTTTGTTCTATCATATTTTATAATTTGGGTGCTCTTCGTGAATCAAGATTTTGGCTCATAACAACATCCCTTTTTATTATGTGTACTATTTTTGTTTATGATTGCTTACAAATACAAGCTAAATAACATTTGTTGTATGGGAGGTGCGATTGAAAAGATTTTTATATTTGCTGCGAACGCTAATTTAAAACTGATACTATGTTTAAAAGTCACCCGAGAGGATTAATAGTTGCTTTTTTTGCCAATATGGGCGAACGGTTTGGGTTTTACACCATGATGGCCATATTGGTACTTTTCTTACAGGCAAAATATGGCTTATCTGAAGAAAAAGCAGGAGGTATTTATAGCTGGTTTTATTTTAGCATTTATGCCCTGGCACTGGTTGGCGGTATAATAGCCGATTACACCAAACGTTATAAAACCGTAATTTTGGTTGGAATAATTATCATGTTTATTGGGTATATAGTTATGGCTGTACCTGGATTATCATTAACCATTACAATTGTCGGCCTTTTTGTAATTGCACTGGGAAATGGGTTATTTAAAGGTAATTTACAGGCAGTGGTAGGTCAAATGTACGACGACCCTAAATATTCCCCTCTTCGCGATTCGGCCTATATGATTTTTTATATGGGGATAAATTGCGGGGCTTTTCTAGCGCCATTTGCTGCTACCGGAATACGTAACTGGATGTTAAAATCGAACGGATTTTTACATGATGGAAGCCTTCCTGCACAGTGTCATCAGGTATTAAATGGAACCATTAGCAATAAAGATTCATTTCTTGCTTTAGCTAATAATGTAAGTTTAAATGGTCCGGTAACCGATATTAACCTGTTTGCTACAGAATACCTCAGTGTATTTTCCAAAGGATATAATTATGCTTTTGGAATTGCTGCTTTTGCAATGATTATTTCCTTGTTGGTATATGTTTTTTATAGCAGGCTTTTGCCTAATAAGCATAAGGAAAACAAAGCCAAAGCAAGCAATGCTCCTGCGGAATACAAAATGCCATGGTCTGAAGAAAAGCCACGTTTGATTGCATTAGGTCTGGTGTTTATCGTAGTTATCTTTTTCTGGATGTCGTTTCACCAAAACGGGCTTACCCTGACATTTTTTGCGCGCGATTATACCGATAAAGAAGTAGGCCCTTTTACAAACTTATTATTTACGCTTCCTTCTATCCTATCTGTTATTGGAGCTGTTACCGGAATTATTTTATTACTGAATAAGAAGTTACAAACGAATATACGGTTAATTGGCGGAGCTTTATTAGTTGCAGGGATTGGTTTCTCCTATTACTTTCTGACGCAAAACACTGCCAGCAATGCAATTGCGCCAGAAGTTTTCCAATCGTTTAATCCGCTCTTTATAGTAACTCTTACCTTTGTGGTAATGGGTATTTTTGCATGGCTAAAAAAGAAAGGGTTGGAACCTTCTACCCCCCGAAAAATAGGAATTGGGATGATAATTGCAGCAATTGGTTTTTTAGTGGTACTGCTTCCTTCTTTAAATATAATCTCGCCCAACGAACTTGCCGGACAACCTGTTCCCGATAGTTCGCGCGTTTCGCCATACTGGCTGGTAAATAGCTATCTGATTCTTACAATTGCCGAACTTTTCTTAAGCCCGATGGGATTATCCTTTGTTTCAAAAGTGGCCCCCCCTCGCTTTCAGGGTTTAATGCAAGGTGGTTGGTTGTTAGCAACCGCTTTAGGTAATAAACTGCTGTTTGTTGGTAGTTACTTCTGGAACCGTATAGAAATCTGGCAATTGTGGGCTATTTTTGTTGTTTGCTGCCTTCTTTCCGCAGGTTTTATGTTTATTATGCTTAAACGCCTCGAGAAAGTGGCAACCTCATAAAAGTCATGAAAATTTAATAAAAAAGCTTTCTTAGTTTATGCTGAGAAAGCTTTTTTTATGCCTTAAAAAACAAAACTTTCGATAATATATTTGGTTATGAGCGCATTTAAAATTTTTAATCCTTATCAATTTTACGCTCCATAATATCGAAGCGTTCGTTTAAATACTTCACTATTTCATTGGCACTCGATTCAATCGGTTTATTGGTTACATCAATTGTAGTAAAGCTTCCTTTACGGAAAACTTTTATGCAATAGTCCATCTCCTGAACAATATCGGAAGGATCGAGATACGACCGATGGTTAAATGCCCCCATATGCGCAACTCTTCGGCGGCGCTGTTCAATTAAGGTATTCATCGAAATTGTTAACCCAAATACGCGTCTCGGGTCAATTTGAAAAAGCTCTTCCGGAGGGGCAATATTGTAAACTATAGGCACATTAGCGACCTTCCATCCAAACATGGCCAGGTAAATACTAAGCGGGGTTTTTCCGGTACGCGATATACCTGTAAGTACAATATCCGAATGGTCTAACCGTGAAGGATTCATACCATCGTCGGTATTCAGGGTAAACTCAATTGATTTAATCCGGTCGAAATATTCCTGATTAAGTTTCCGAAACAAACCCGGCTGATTTATCGGTTCTGTTTGCAGACTCTCACATAAAAAATCTGAAAGGTCCCCCATTAGATCAAACGAAGGGACATCCCATTCTTTGCAGAGCCGATTTACGGCATTACGCATTTTTTTATCCACCATGGTATGAATAATAACACCTTGGTTCGCCTTTGCTTCCATAACGGTATTTTTTGCAACAGTTTCGTTAAGAATATCCGGAACTATGGTAACCGGAATTCGATGATTTGGAAACTGCACCAATAACGATTTCACAACGGCATCTCCAGCGAGTCCTTTTCCACCAGAAACTACATAAATATGAGGTATTATTGGAGGATTCTGATCCATATGCAAGTAGGTTTTAATGTTCTTCTGAGGTAAATTACAAAATTACTCCCTATAATATAAACAAATTTGAAGATTAATGTTTTTGCCCGAAATATTCTTTCTGCTTGGCTTCTTGTCCGATTTTTAAATTATACAGATTTCAATCCAGTTGAAACGAAAATCGGAAAATAACTTTTTCTAATTTTGCGTTTACCAAACTAATTGATATGTCATTCGTATCTATGCTGAATTGGATTGTAACGTATAAAAGAATTTCGAAAGCATGTTAAAAGGTGTATTTTTTATAGTCTCATTTTGCTTTTGCCTGTTAATTTCAGCACAACAACCCATTCCTCCAAGAAATAGTTTTGTTTTGGAAACCCAGTTTCATGCAGGGGTTATTTTGCGTAATTCGGGAGATGTTCCAAAAAACAGCATGCCTTTTATGGCAGAAATAAATCCTTCTTTTCAAACAAATGGTCGGGAAGACTGGCATCAGATTTTTCGGTTTCCCAGGGTGGGTTGCGGAATTATTTTTGGTAGCTTAGGCAACAGACGTGAGTTAGGAAGTATCCTTGGTTTTGTGCCAAATATTACATTTAAATCGACTGACGATAAATGGTTCACACCAAGTTATAATTTTGGTTTAGGGATTGCCTATTTTAATAAACCTTATAATGAACAAACAAATCCAACCAATTTTTATATAGGTTCCCATATTACAGCGTTAGGACAGGTATCCGTTCAAATTGAACCAAAACTCAGCAATAAATTAAACCTTATTGCAGGGGTTAAAATTGTGCATTGCTCCAATAGCCATTACCAGGTACCAAATCTGGGAATAAATGTATTGTCGTTTTCTATGGGATTGAAGTTTAATAATCAAACCCAAACTCAGGAGAGGATTTACAGAGAACTGGAAACACCTCCTTCCAAATTAAAACTAAATGCCCGCACCGGCGTAGGAGTTCATGAGTTTGCCCGTACTTTTGGTCCGGCGGGAACTCCCAAATATTCGATCTATATAACTGATGTTTATTTATCAAAACGATACGGCAAAGTGAGTAATATCCATGCCGGCGTTGAATTAAAATACTACAACAGCTTTTACAATTTTATAGTCACCAACGACTTTTTACCAGGAAACGCCAAAATGCAATCGACCGTTATAACAGCTTTTATGGCGCACGAGCTAATGATTAAGCGGGTGGGGTTTGTTACGCAGGTGGGTTATAATCTCTATAACAAGTTTTATAAGGAATATATTAAAATGTGGAAAAGCGAACAGGGGTTGAATTCGGAACTAAAAAAACACATCTCCACCCGGTTAGGGGTTCAATACTATTTTTTCGATCCTAAATACTGCACCCAACGAAATGTTTTTATTGGCGCTTACATTAAAGCAAATTTGGGAATGGCCGATTTTGCGTGTATGCAATTGGGCGTGGTGTTTTGAGGAGAAGGGGGTGCGGGAGGGAGTGTTACGGGTTACATGTTGCGGGGTAAGAGTTGCAGGTTAAAAAAAGGGTTGCAGGTTGTATGAGAATAACATGTTGCGGATAGCAGTCCCGATCCGAGATAGCTATCGGGAGCGGGATAGAAAAAGAAGGTTTTTGGAAAGTTAATTTTTAAATCACTATTGTCCGGTAAAAAACAGGTCGCCGCTATGCGGCTTAGAGCCATTTGTTGTATTCGTTTGTCTACAAACAGTTCGCAGCTACGCT
>JFJP01011289.1_pt1 | contig 22957 bp, 29 predicted proteins | sample 431651 | NCBI WGS metagenome assembly JFJP01 (sample SAMN02602958, study PRJNA72255) | Microbial mat metagenome, whole genome shotgun sequencing project. | biome: fresh water; feature: sink hole; material: water; isolation source: purple microbial (photo- and chemosynthetic) mats found in...
GTCGCGGCGCAAACAGGGTGAAAAATCGCCCCTTACGCACATATTCCTTCCCTTTCGCTATCAAACTTTCCCGCATTACGGTGTAATGTAAAGCAGGGTTACATGGCCCCGAAGTATTAAATTCTCGCATGCTCTAACTCCTGTTTAAAATAGCCACCTGGATTTAAGCCTTTATAAGGTTTTGAACCTTATAAAGGCTGGCCTTATCCGCTTATAGGTGACAAAATAACATTTCTTAAAATATAACGTAACGATAACTACCCCTCATACGCCAACACTTCCCGCACCGTCAGACGGGTCGCGTGCCAGGCGGGCAAGAAACTCGCCACCGCCGCCAAAATGACCACCAAACCTAACCAGCCTAACGCCCCACCAAACGAAAAACTATAGCTCAGGGGCGCACCCAACAACAGTTGCCCCACGGCATTGCTAATTAATTTACTGACGGGCATGGCAATTATTACGGCCACACCCCAACTGAGAATCCCGATAAAAACCCCCTCAATCGTAACAATTTGCATAATTGCACGATTGGATGCGCCCACCGCCCGCATGACCCCGACCTCGCGGGTGCGCTCTAGCACGTTAATGCTCATTGTCCCCGTTAGCCCCAACGCCCCAACAATTGCCAACAATATCGCCATGACGGACATCAGCGCAACAATCACCGCAAACATGGTTTGGATGTTTTGCATGTCTTGGTCAACCGTAATCCCAATGCCCACCCGATAGCCTAAATCGGCTAACCGTTTTTCAAGACGAGATAACACATCCTTACGAAATTCAGGTGTTTTCTGGCTGGTTTGGGTGAAAACCCACTCCACTTTACCCACCTCCCGTATGGTTATCACAAAATCTTCATAATTAACAAACATATAGCTAGTCACGCCACCGCCTAACACCACACCCACAATTTGCCATTGATAGTCACGGTCACGCAACTTAATCGTTATAAAGTCACCTAGCTTAACATCAGGTTCATCATTAAAAAACATGGTATTAACCACCACTTTGTTATGGTCATCAGGGCGCAACCACCGCCCCTCCACCAAAGTCGGCTTCACCAATTTGGTCAACGCAGGCGGCCCCATCGTCACAATATTGTCACTTTCCGTGCCATCAGGCCGCACCCGCCGCACATTGGTAAACGCCCAGCCCTCCGCCGTTTTAATGCCCTCAACCTGCTCTATGACCGCGAGGGCCTTCTCACTGCGATAAGGTCGGGTGAATTGCACCGCGACATCATATTGAAAATACTCTAACAAGGCGGATAAGGTTTTGTCTAGCGAGTCACGCACCGAAAAAACCGTAATAAAAATTGCCCCCGCCATGATAAGCGTGACCAACGTCAGCCCTAGCCGCATTTTACGACGGAAGGTATTACGAATAGAAATAATGGTGGGGCGACTCAGAAAACCTGTGTGCAATTTAAGTAACATGCGGTCAAAAAAATGCGTCCCAAAACGCCCCTTACCGAGGCCATAACCCATCATAGCCTCATGCGCGGAGACTCGCGTCCCCACCAAAATGGGGTAAGTCGCGGCGATTAATGGCACCAGTACCGCCAGCCCAATTTGTAATAAAATGACTTCATTGGGAACGGTGAAACGAGTTATTTCAAAATTCAGCATGGCAGCCAGCCCACTCGCCAACACATTCGCGCCAACCATGCCCAATGGGACAGCAATGGCTAGGGAAAATAGGCCAAAAATCAGGGTTGAACCGTAATATAGCTCCATAATTTGTAAAGTGCTGCCGCCAATGGCCTTCATGATGCCGATTTGTTTCTGCTGTTGGGTCAGCAGAGCCGAAATCATGTTAATAACCAGAAACACGCTCAACACCAACGCTAAGATGCTCAGAATACCGAGCAAGGCCAATAGTGGCTGAATGATAAAATTGAGCAAATGTTGCCCTGGAATGGGGATAAGGGTATACCAAACATTACTGCCCCCATGCTCAATTTTATCCTGTACTTTTTGCGCCACTAGCTTAATGTAGTTACGGTCAAGGGTATTTTTGGCGACGGTAAAACGCAATTCAGTGTAATCACGCGACTCGCCCAACCAAACCACCGTATCAAAATTAATGTAACCGTAAGCCATGCCGCCCATCGTGTAAAATTGAGCATACACATCATGGGCTGAACCGACCAATTTCATGGGGCGTTCCTTGCCGCTAGGGTCTTTGATGATAATGGTATCGCCAATGTTGGCCTTGACCAGTGGCAAAGCCGAACGCTCTATTAAGAGTTCACGCTCCCCTGGCGGCCATTGGCCTTCGCCCCGCCAAATTTTATCCACCTGAATGTCATCGAAATCGCGAATAGCATTAATCTGCAACAATTGCCAATCATTCTCGCCCACTTTCACTCGCACACTAATTTGGCGGCGCGCCTCCACCGCCGCCACTTCGGGCATTTTGCTAATGGCCGTCACTACATCGTCATTAAAGGGCTTAAAGGTGAGAATTATCGCACTGGCGGGGTTGATTGCCATGTAAGCCGCATTAAGCTGGGTTGAGAGAACGCTACGGGTGCTGGCGATAACGCCCACCGCAAACACGCCCACCGCAATGGATAATATTACCAACAGGCTACGGGTACGATTTAACCACAAATCACGCCAAACCTTGCGCCAACGAGGTGCTATCATAGGTGCCTCCTTAAAAATTGTAAAACTTACCCCCCTTAATCCCCCCGACATCGGGGGGAGATTTTGCTCCCTCTCCTAAATAGGAGAGGGCTGGGGTGAGGTTTTTAGTAACCTTTTTTAATCTTAAATAAAAAACCCCCACTTCATCAGTAGGGGTTTTTTCTATTTTCGCTTATAATTAGCTCGAAGGTGTCCAGCCTTCGATTTCGCCAACCCCTTCACCAAAGAAAAACTCTATCATCTGCTCCATTAAAAACTTACGAGCGCGCGGGTCAGCCAGTACCAACCCGTTATGGTTGATAAGATTAACTTGGTGGTCTAACCACAGCCGCCAAGCAGGTTGCGACACCTCCGCAAAAATTCTATCGCCTAACTCGCCTGGAAACGGTGACTTTTCCAAACCAGGTAATAATTGTCCCATCTTTACACATTGTACCATTCGTGGCATGATTGATTCTCCATTAAATTAATTCAGTCCCGATATTTTAGCCAAAGGAACATATCATGCAAGTTCAAGGTAAAATAGCCCTGATAACGGGCGCGGCGCACCGCGTGGGCAAGGCCATTGCCCTTAAGCTGGCGCAACATGGGGCGCACATTGGCCTCAATTATCATCATTCCGCCGAGGCCGCCCAAGCCACCCAAGCCGAATTACGCGCCCTCGGCGTGGAGGTGTTGCTGCTGCCCGCCGATGTTTCTGACGCGGTGGCAGTAGAAAATATGGTGGCGCAGGCCATGTCCCATTTTGGACAAATTGATATTTTAGTGAATAATGCTGCGTCATTTCAGCGCGCCCTTTTTCTTAACATGAGCCTCAGTCAATGGGATGAAGTATTAGGGTTGAATTTGCGCGGCCCCTTTATCTGCGCCAAAGCCGTCGCCCCGCACATGTTAAAGCTGACCGAAGGCACAATTATCAACTTAACTGATTTGTCAGGCGTAGTGCCAACGCGTGGGCGCGTGGCGCATAGCGTTGCCAAAGCGGGTCTCATTAGCCTAACGGAAGCCCTCGCCATTGAACTGCGCCCGACCATTCGGGTTAATGGCATTGCCCCTGGCCCCGTGCTTGCGCCAACTCAGGCGAGTGAGGCGGTTAAAGCCCGCAAAGCTGAACGCACGCTGCTTAAGCGGTGGGGCGAAGCCGACCATGTGGCGCAAACCGTTTTATTTTTGGTGGAAAATGATTACATCACGGGCGAAATCATTCGCGTGGATGGTGGCGAATTACTTGCTTGGCGAGATATATAGAATCCGCGAAGAGGCGCGAAGAAAAACAAAGGTTTAGTTTTTCTTCGCGCCTCTTCGCGTCCTTCGCGGATGCTGATTTTACACATGGTTAACTCCTTCAAAAAATATTTCATTCTTATCATTTTATTACTCGCCTGTCGCGCTATCCCCGCGACCCCGCCACCATTACAATTGCCAACCATTGCGCCGTTAATCCTCACAACCCCGCCGCCATTACAATTGCCAACCATTGCGCCCACCGCGCCACTCATTGCCACGCCCATTCACGATACATCTTGGCAAGAATTACGGCCAGGGCTAGAGCAACGGAGGATTCGCCTATTTGATAACTATAATCAACCGTTGGAATATATCTACATCACCCGTATTACGCCGCAACTTTACCGTTTTGAGGTACTGTATCAACCTGACCAGCCGCAAAGTTTAAGCCAATGGCTGGCCTCATCGGGCGCGTTATTGGTGGTCAATGGCGGTTATTTCAGCCTGACCGATGATAAGAAATATATCGCCAATGGCCTCATCGTGGTCAATGGCGAACCATCAGGCTACAGTTATGGCGATTTTGGTGGCATGTTCGCGGTCACCGCGCAAGGGGCAGAGTTGCGTTGGTTAGCGCAAAAACCCTATAACCCTGAAGAATCACTGAAGGCCGCCTTACAATCTTTCCCCATTTTAGTCAAACCTGGCGGCATTTTGGGCTTTAGTGCCGAGCATGAGGACGGCAAAAAAGCCCGCCGCACCGTTGTTGGGCAGGATAAATCAGGGCGTATCATTTTTTTAGTCACTGATAAAAACTATTTCACCCTGCACCAATTGAGTCGCTATCTTACGGAGTCGGATTTGGATTTAGACATGGCTCTCAATTTGGACGGCGGGCCGTCTAGTGGTATGCTGTTGGCGGGGCAACCTGAAGTTGTTAGAACAATTGCCCCATTGCCGCTGATTATTGCGGTGTATACACAAAACTAAACTTTTTGTAACGAATTTCGCGAATTTAGTGAATTAGGACTTACGCCAAAAGGCAAAATCCCCCCCAAAGGGAGGGAAGTTTTACTCCCTCGCCCTGTGGGAGAGGGTCGGGGTGAGGGTTCTGCGTAAGTCCTATGAATTATACTACACGGAGCATTTATGACTAAAACAGACCATTTTGCCATTGGTTTTTTCGCCTTAGTCGGCCTCATGGAATTAGGCGATTTATGGGGAAATATTACAACTATCTTTAATGCGGCGGCACGGCAGCAATCTATGGACATCTTAGGGGTGAGTGAAACGGCGCAATATGCCCGTTTAGCCCTGCTCATTCCTTTAACGTTGGTCATTGCGCTGAGTTCCTTTTATACCGCTTGGGGCATTTATCGCCATGAGCCATTAGCGCGGCGCGGAGGTCTGGTGGCGGCGGGCGGTCTCGGCGGATATGCGCTGTTTATTCTGGCAACAGCCATGATTGCGGCAAGTATGAACGGGACATTTGTCATGATTGCGGTGGTTTATGGATTGTTGGCGGGGCTGACGTTTTATTTGAGTGGCAAAATTGGTTAGGTTACAAACCTATCCCCTTAATTCCCCCGACATCGGGGGGAGATTTTGCTACCTCTCCTACGAGCATGGGTCGGGTTATGGCTATACGGGGGAGTTCTGGCAGAGTGAGTTGGGCTTGTTGCACCTGCGGGCGCAAAAATAAAAAGAGCCACAGGAAATTTTATCCTGTGGCTCTTATCAATAAATAATAAATAATTAGTAAATAATCCTCAATCCATTACTCATTACTCATTTTAGCCCGCGCCGCCGTAATCAGGCCGCTAAACAACGGATGCGGCCGCGTGGGGCGGCTCTTGAACTCAGGGTGAAATTGACTGGCAACCATGAAGGGGTGGTCGGGAAATTCCACAATTTCCACTAAACGGCCATCGGGTGATAAACCTGAGAAGACCAACCCCGCCTCCGCTAACTCTTCCCGATAGGCATTATTAAACTCAAAGCGGTGGCGGTGCCGTTCATGGATTAACTCGCTTTGGTAGGCTTTGGCCGTGACCGTGCCTGACATAATATGACAAGGATAGCTGCCTAACCGCATGGTGCCACCTAGCCGCGCCAGGTCGCGTTGGTCGGGCATGAGGTCAATGACGGGATAGGTGGTATTGGGCTTAAATTCGGTGGAGTTCGGCGCGTCACTTTCAGTTACATGGCGAGCAAATTCAACCACCATGACCTGCATGCCCAAACATAAACCCAAATAGGGTACTTTATGAATCCGCGCAAATTTTGCGGCGATAATTTTGCCCTCAATGCCACGCTCACCAAAACCACCAGGCACCACAATGGCATGCACGCCCTTAAGACAACTGACATCTTGACTGCGCTCTAAATCCTCCGCCGCAATCCAGCGAATTTTGACGGCGTAATCTTGTTGGGTTGCGGCATGTTTCAAGGCTTCATAAACACTAATGTAGGCATCTTCCAACGCCACATATTTCCCCACAATCGCCACCTCTAAACTTGGTTTAGGGTGCTTAATATGCGCCACCATTTCCTGCCAATCGGTCAGATTAACCGCCAAACAATCCAAATGTAAATGGTCACAAATAAAGTTACCGACCCCTGCCTCTTCCAAAATCAATGGCACTTCATAAATGGTTTCAACGGTGGTTAGCGGCACGACGGCTTCACGCTCCACGTCACAAAACAGCGCAATTTTATCCCGCAACTCCTCTGGCACAGGATAATCGGCGCGACAGACAATCATATCAGGCTGAATCCCGATGCCGCGCAACTCATGGACGCTGTGTTGGGTCGGTTTAGTCTTCAACTCATTGGTCGATTTAAGATATGGCAACAACGTCACATGAATGTAAAAAGTATTTTCCCGCCCCACATCTTTGCGGATTTGCCGAATGGCTTCCAAAAAAGGCAAACATTCAATATCGCCCACCGTGCCACCCACTTCCACAATCACCACATCAGCCTGACTGCTTTGCGCCACGCCAATAATACTGGCCTTAATGTGGTTCGTCACATGGGGAATCACCTGAATGGTTTTGCCCAAATAATCGCCCCGTCGCTCCCGATTAATCACTTGCTGATAGACCTGACCACTGGTCAAATTACTGGCTTGGGTGAGATTTTCGTCAATGAATCGCTCATACGCCCCCAAATCTAAATCTGTTTCGGCCCCGTCCTCTAACACAAACACCTCGCCATGCTCATACGGACTCATGGTACCAGGGTCAACATTCAAGTAAGGGTCTAATTTTTGGACGGTGACAGACACCCCCCGACTTTTCAACAAGCGTCCAATTGAAGCTGCCGTAACTCCCTTGCCTAACGAGGAAACTACGCCACCTGTACAAAAAATGTATTTAGTCATCTCTTAAATCTCCCAAGTTTTTTAATGGTATAGGCTACGTAAACCGCGTGACCCAGAAATGGCTTACTGGGTCACACGGTGCGTTTCGCTACTTAATTTGGTTAATCAACGGTAAATTGTCCAAAAAAATAAAGTCCCCAAGAGTATTCTTCTTGGGGCAATTACTTATAAGGTAAAATGGCAGAAAAACTATGGACATGGTCAAAAGATAGCCTATTATCTGAATTATCAACTAAATTACGCTCACAAGCAAAAAAGTGATTTGACACTGAACGAAGCTATGCTATAATAAACCCTGTTAACGCCACCCTAGCTCAGTTGGTAGAGCGGCTCACTCGTAATGAGCAGGTCAACGGTTCGATTCCGTTGGGTGGCTTTTTTTGTTGCCTAAAAAAAGCGAGTTGGTGATTAGAAGTTATCCCGTTAAATCTTATTACCCCAATGTCTAATCCACACCCTACCCATCGGCGAATCATTTTCTGGTGGGTTTTTCTTCGCAGCCCTCAAGTAACCCTTGCCTCATTCCTTACTCTAGCGGTCATTGCTTTACTAATTTTCATTATACCGCAATATGCTTCAGTTAATAATGGCACTTTGGGACTATTGAGTGGCTTTATTCATGAATTATTTCTCGCCACTAGTCCCAATTATATCCTCAATACCCTTTTTTTCTGGCTACCTGTGGCCTTATTGACCCTTAATAGCTTCATTGCCCTCGCCGATTATAGCCAACCCACCTGGCAACGCTGGCAAAACACCCCCGAAATAAGCTGGCAACACCCCCTCGCCCACCGAGTTGAAATTACTACAGACCCGTCCGCCTCATTACAACACCTTAAATCAAACCTCATTAAATATAATTTCACTCCCCATGAAATCATTATCGCCAATGATATAAAAATTGTCGCGTCCCAAAATCGCTTAGGTTGGTGGGGGCCAGTTGGCTTTTATCTTGGCTGCTTAAGCCTAGTTTTAGCTTTAATGGGCAGCCATTACCTTGCTCAAAGCAATTATATCCAGCTATTACCCCAAAATTCCCAAGAAAGTACCTTGGCTCAGGGGAATTTTAAGCTAATAAAGGTAGATGACCAGGGCCGCCTGGGGCAAATTGAGTACACTTTCCAGAATAATTCCCCCCAAGAACTAACCTGGTCGCTTTATTGGCCTAAATGGTTGCACAATAATTTAGCTATCTTAACCGAGTTTCAACCCATGTTAAAGGTATCTGCGACCAATAATCAAGGTCAAGCCATCCGCTTAATGCCCATTCAAGAAGATCTTAGCCCAGACGAGCAAATTTATTTGCCCCTCAACGACGACCCCGTTTATTTTCGTATTTCCAGCATCGGCCTCAATTTCCAAGTAATTCCTCAAACAGAGTCCGAGTACAATGTCCAAATACAGCAACAAAATGAAACAATACCCGCTATCAACCTCACCACAAAAACAGGCGAACCCTTTAAGGTTGATTCATTTACCGTGACATTCACCTTAACTCACCAAGTCAAGTTAATGATTTACCGCAATGAGACTTTGCCACTTTATCTTTTAACCTTTATACTATTAATCATGAGCCTGGGCTACAGCTTCATGCGGCCTCCTGTACAATTTTGGTTTATTCAAGAAAGTAACGGTCAATTATATAGCGTAGCCGAAGGATTTAAGTCCGCGCAGAAACTGCAACAGTTCATCCAACTATTACTGGAGTCCAAATCTAAAGATTTGGTAGTCAAATCTGAAGATTTGGACTCCAGTTTATAGTATACACAAAACGTAATACCATGTTATCAAATAACTATCTTGTTACAGGAGGCGCAGGCTTTATTGGCTCTCATATTGTGGAAATGCTCATTCAACAAGGGCATTATGTCCGTGTTTTAGATAATTTATCAACGGGGCAGCGGACTAATCTCACATCGGTGGCTAATCAAATTGAGTTTATTGTAGGCGACATTCGAGATGAGACAGTGGTCAATCAAGCAGTTCAAGGCATGGATTTCATCTTGCATCTCGCGGCGATTGTCTCTGTGCCTGCCTCCATGAAACAGCCCCAAGAAACCGAATTAATCAACACCCTCGGCACTTTAAATCTATTACAAGCTGCCCAGCAAGCGAAGGTAAAACGGCTTGTCCTAAGTTCAACCTGTGCCGTTTATGGGGATGAACCCACCTTACCCAAAGTAGAAACCATGTTGCCCCACCCCAAATCACCGTATGCCATCAGCAAATTGGCCGCCGAGCAATATTGTCGCTTTTACCATGAAGCCTGTGGTTTAGAGACAGTCATTTTACGTTATTTCAATGTTTTTGGCCCACGTCAAGACCCCTCCTCGCCCTACTCAGGCGTAATTTCTATTTTTATTAATAAAATGCGGCAACAAATTGCCCCCACCATTTTTGGTGATGGGCAACAAACTCGCGATTTTGTTTATGTCAGTGATATTGCCCAGGCCAACCTTTTAGCCACGCAATCGGCTAAAGCCGCAGGGCAAACTATCAATATTGGGCGCGGTCAACCCATCAACCTGAACCAATTAGCCCAAACTTTGGGGCAACTGTTAAATTTTGCCCCACCACCCACCTATCAACCCGCACGCCCTGGTGATATTCAACATTCATACGCCAATCCAATGTTAGCGCAACAACTATTAAATTGGTCACCACAAACTCCGTTTGAAATAGGATTGCAAAAAACAGTTAGCTTTCAGATTTGACTTTCAGTCGGTAAAATTTATAATTCAACTATTGAATTTTAGTTGTTAAGGAGGGTCATTCCCATGGAAGAATTGTTGGAATTGCGTGGCTACATTGAGCAACAACGTTATCCTGAAGCCTTACATTTAATTGAGGAAATGGAAGAGATGAGTCGGGAAGATAAGGTTAATAAAATTCATAGTTTTGCTAAAGTTTTATTACTCCATTTGATTAAGCAAACCGCTGAAAAACGCGCCACCCGTTCATGGGATTACTCAATTCGTAATGCCCTCAACAACATTGTGCGAACCAACCAAATGCGTAAAGCCAAAGGGGTTTATTTAAATCAAGCGGGGTTGCAAGAACTGTTACACCAAGCCTATCGTTTAGCTCTAGCAGGCGCGGCCATAGAAGCCTTTGAAGGACAATATGATGAAACTGAATTAGGCCAAATGGTTGACCGCCAAGCCATTGAAGAAAAAGCCTTGAGTTTAATTCAAAATTATCGTGAGGAATAATTTGCCTTTCAGTGAGCAGGGCTTATAATTCAGCTATTGAATTTAAGGAGGATTATGCACATGGAAGAATTGTTGGAATTGCGTGGCTACATTGAACAACAGCGTTATCCTGAAGCCTTACATTTAATTGAGGAAATGGAAGAGATGAGTCGGGAAGATAAGGTTAATAAAATTCGTAGTTTTATGGAAGTTTTGCTCATTCATTTAATTAAACAAATGGCTGAAAAACGCTCTACCCGTTCATGGGAACTTTCTATCAAACATGCCTTACGTCAAATTTATCGTACAAATCACCGCCATAAGGCTCACGGCACTTACCTTAATCAACAAGAATTACAAGATTTTATTACAAAATCATACTTAGATGCGGTGGAATATGCTGCCTCAGAAGCCTTTGGTGGAGCCTTTAGCCCTACTCAACTAGGCCAAATGGTTGACCGCCACACCATTGAACAACAAGCCTTGACCCTAATTCAAAATTATCGTGAGGAATAATTTGACTTTAAATGAGAGAGTTTTATAATTCAGCTATTGAAATTCAGAAATTGAATTATGACCTTGAAATTGACCACAGATTATGACCTTGAAATACTTAATCATATAGAGGAACATCCTGATACCACTCAAGCTGATTTGGCAACGCAGTTAGGGGTCGCGGTAGGCAGTGTAAATTGGTATATTAAACGGCTCATTAACAAAGGCTACATAAAAGTAACCCAAATGCAACGCCGCCGCTTAGAGTATCTCCTCACACCGCAAGGAATTACCGAAAAAAGCCGTTTAACCAAAGAGTTCATGCAGGCCTCACTCAAATGGTATCGGTTGACGCGTCAAGTCTCCAAACATTACCTGATGGAGATAAAACAAGCAGGCTACCAAACAGTCTGCATTCAAGCAGATGGTGATTTAGCAGAGGTCATTTATTTAACCTGTTTAGAGAATCAAGTGATAGTCAAGCCTGAAATTGATGCAACTTATCCCATTTTCATGATAGATAATTTTCACACCAAGTTGATTTGGCCGTCAGATAGGGGGTCTCATGGATGAATTATTAGAACTACGCAATTATATTGAACAACAACGTTATCCCGAAGCCCTAAATCTATTGGCGGAACTGGAAGAGATGAGCCGAGACGATAAAATTAATAAAATTTACAGTTTTACTGAGATTTTACTCCTTCATTTAGTCAAACAAACGGCGGAAAAACGCACCACTCGCTCATGGGATTTATCCATTCAAAACGCTATCTGTCAAATTTGGCGTAGCAATCAACGACATAAATCAAAAAAATATTATTTAGATAACGAGGAGTTGCACGAAATTGTAACAAAATCTTATCCTAATGCCTTAAAATATGCCGCATTGGAGGCTTTTGGCGGAGTATATGAAACGAAACAACTCGCCCAAATGGTTGACCGCGCGACCATAGAGCAACAAGCCATGACTTTAATTGAAACTTATCGTGAGGAAGATTAGAAGGAATATTAATGAACGGCCTGCATTGAAGTAAATTTAGGGTAATTTCCATGAAAAAACGTCTTTCTTTTTCCACAGTAAAATTTGATGAACTGAATGAAGTTGTTCATCTGAAACCCATTACCAAACATAACGAGTTCAATGAATGGTTTCATTATGGCTACACAATAGATGAACCTGAAACTAATTTTTTAAATAGATTAATAGATTTGCACGCCCCATTTTTAGGAAGTTATTCAGAAGAAGAGTTAAAGGTTAAATATATTACACCTATTCTTAATAAAGTTAATTTCATGGCTGAGGGAATTAGAGATTGGTATGAACGCCCCCTTAAAGCGGTCATCAATGGGGTTGAAATTGGCGGTTATGTTGATTTCATGGTGGCGAAAGGCATCAAAGAACCCAAACACCCTTACTTTTTTATTCAAGAATTTAAAAAGTCTAAAAGTCAGATTGACCCCGAAGACCAATTATTAGCTGAATTATTAGTTGCCATGACCTTAAATCAAGTGACCATTATGCGCGGGGCGTATATTATGGGGAAGGCATGGAGTTTTGTCATTTTAGAGAAGATAGCGAATAATGAATATCAATATTATGTTTCCAGAAACTTCGATAATGCATGGTTTGATGACCTGAAACAAATTTATATTAATTTACAAGCAGTGAAACATTTATATTGTAAAGATTAAGATGAAAACATTTGGAAAGTGGACTACCGAAGAAGTAGAAGAATATTTTCACCTTGTGATGGTTAAAAATCACCCGTTTTTAGTAGATTGGCTTAACGCGCCACAAAAAAGGTCTAGTTCAGATGAACAAACCTTAACCACTTTGCGAGAACGGTTGCTAGAAAATGTTTACGATTGGAATGAAGAGGAATTAAAGATTAAATTCATTGCTTTTTTATTGCAATTAGTTAATTATGATGAAGTTGAGTATCATTCTTTTCTGGAACGAGAAATTTCGGTTAACATTGATAACAAGCGTTTGTCAGGCACAATAGATTTTATGGTTGCCAAAGGGCGACGTTCACCCAAACGACCTTTTTTCTGCCTACACGAATACAAACGGGAGCGTTATCACTCCAATGACCCATTAGGGCAGTTATTAATCGCCATGGTAGCGGTGCAACGGTTAAATAATAACCAAAAATCTCTTTATGGAGCGTACATCATTGGGCGACAATGGTTTTTTGTCATACTTGACCAAAAAGATTACAGTATTAGTCGAGCTTATGATGCGACTGAAGCTGATATTTTTGAAATTTTCAGCATATTAAAAAATTTAAAACAAATTATTACGACACATTTATTATAACATTTCAGAGGAATAACCTTATGCATTATTTTGTAACAGGCTGTGCAGGATTTATTGGTAGTAGTTTGGTAGACCGTTTATTACAAGCAGGCCATCAAGTTACTGGTTATGACAATTTTTCAACCGGGCAAACTCGTTTTTTGAGTACAGCACAAAACTCACCCCAATTTACGTTGGTCGATGGCGATGTGCTAGATTTAGATACATTAACTTCAAGCATGGCGGGCGTAGAGTTTGTCTTTCACTTAGCGGCAAATGCCGATGTGCGTTTTGGCACACAACACCCGCGCCGTGATTTAGAGCAAAATACCATTGCGACTCATAACGTATTAGAGGCCATGCGCGCCCATGGTGTGCGGCGGATAGCTTTTTCTTCTACAGGTTCAATTTATGGGGAAGCAGAAATCATCCCCACGCCTGAAAATGCCCCCTTTCCCATTCAAACCTCGCTCTATGGCGCGTCAAAATTGGCCGCTGAAGGGTTGATTGAAGCCTATTGTGAAGGGTTTGGCTTTCAAGGTTTTATATTTCGTTTTGTATCTATTCTTGGTGAACGCTACACCCATGGACATGTGTTTGATTTTTATAAACAATTGCTTGACCACCCTGACCATCTTACAGTTTTAGGTGATGGTCAACAACGTAAATCTTACCTTTACATTCAAGATTGCCTTGAGGCGATTTTTGTCACCATAGAAAAATCTACCGATAAAGTCAACCGTTATAATTTAGGTACAAATGAATATTGTCAAGTTAAAAACTCTATTGGCTGGATTTGTGATTATTTGGGGCTAAACCCTGAAATTCAATTTCAAGGGGGCGAGCGTGGCTGGATTGGTGATAATCCCTTTATTTTTCTTGATACCGCGAAAATTCGTGGCCTCGGCTGGCAACCTAAATTGACTATTCAGCAAGGCATTGTGCAAACGGTAAAATATCTGCAAGCCAATCAATGGGTCTTGGAGGCACGGGCATGAAAATTACCGTCATGGGATTGTGGCATTTAGGTAGTGTAACGGCGGCATGTTTGGCAGCAGCAGGGCATACCGTAATTGGTTTGGATAGTCAAGCCGAAGTGGTGGCTAAATTGCAAGCAGGTCAGCCGCCCATTTTTGAGCCAGGCTTGGCGGATTTAGTTCAAGCAGGCTTGCAAAGTAAACATCTCTCCTTTACCACCGATGCGGTGGCGGCTTTAGCTGAAGCCGCCGTATTATGGGTGGCGTATGATACGCCCGTAGATGACCAAGATAGGGCTGATACAGATTTTGTAATACACCAAGTCAGCCAGATTTTCCCTCATTTAGCGGCGGGCGCAGTCGTACTCATTTCATCACAATTGCCCGTCGGTTCAACCCAAAGCCTCCAGAAAAAATATATTTCGGCCTATCCTGCCAACTCCGTGACCTTTGCTTGTTCGCCTGAAAATTTACGTTTAGGGAAGGCGATTGACGTATTTAGTAACCCTGACCGCGTGGTGGTGGGCGTAAATGACCGCCAAGCCCAAGCGATTATCCAACACATGTTTGCCCCGATTACCGACAAAATTGAGTGGATGTCCATTGAATCGGCGGAAATGACGAAACATGCACTTAATGCTTTCCTTGCCACTTCCGTAGCATTTATTAATGAAATTGCGGCTTTATGTGAGCAAGTTGGCGCGAATGCCCGTGAAGTGGAGCGCGGCTTAAAGAGTGATATTCGGATTGGGCCACGCGCTTATCTCAAACCAGGCGCGCCCTTTGCGGGTGGTACATTGGCTCGTGATTTGGTCTATCTCCATGCCATTGGTGAACAAACTCATTTGCCAACACATTTATTGGACGCGGTATTGACCAGCAATGACAGCCATAAAGCATGGACACGGCGCAAATTAAGTGAGTCTTTAGAGCATTTAAAAGGTCACACTATCGCCATGTTGGGTTTAACTTATAAGCCAGGCACGGACACCTTACGACGGTCAGAAGCCATTGAGTTGTGTCAATGGTTACATGAACAAGGGGCTAATATTCAAGCCTACGACTCATTGGTGAGCCAATTGCCACCAGAATTAGCCGAGTTTATTCAACTCAAATCTTCAATGGAAATGGCTCTATACCATGCCGAAATAGTCGTTGTGGCAACCACCAGCCCTGAATTTAAGACTATAACCGTAGAATTACTCATTAAAACCATGTTACATTTTTCTGAATCAGGGGCTAAAATGGGCGGTCAACCCATTTTAATTGACCCGCATGGCTTGTTAGAAAAACAATTAGCTGATGCCCCCTCAACCTTAAAATATATTACTGTCGGCTATCCGCAAACGATTTAGAGAGATAATGAAATTACAGCAAAGACGAGCATTAATTACAGGCGCAAGCACAGGGTTAGGGTTAGCCATTGCCCGTGCATATGTCACCAACGGCGCAAACATTATGATATGTGCGCGGGGGGCGGAGGCGTTACAACAAAGCCAACATGAATTGAAACAACTCGCCTCATCTGACCAACAAGTTATCGCCATGCCTGCCGATGTGTCGCGCGCTGACCAAATCGAACAATTAGTAACGACTACCTTACAACAACTCGGCGGCCTTGATATTGTAGTTTGTAATGCGGGGGTTTATGGGCCAAAAGGGGCGATTGAAGAGATTGATTGGGCGGAATGGGAACAAGCCGTAGCCATTAACCTTTTGGGAACAGTTTTATTGTGCCGCGCCATCATGCCCCATTTCAAACAGCAAGGCTACGGCAAAATCATCTTATTATCAGGTGGTGGCGCAACCAATCCCCTACCCCGTTTGAGTGCGTATGCCGCGACCAAAGCGGCGGTGGTGCGCTTTGGCGAAACCCTGGCCGAAGAAGTCAGAGGCTTGGGCATTGATGTCAATTGTGTTGCCCCAGGCGCATTGAATACCCGTTTATTAGATGAAATTTTGGCCGCGGGGCCTGAGAAAGTCGGCCAAGCCTTTTATGACCGTTCCCTAAAACAAAAAGAGCAAGGTGGCACCCCCTTAGAACGAGGCGCAGAGTTATCGGTTTATTTAGGCTCGGCGCAAAGTGATGGCATTACGGGCAAATTAATTAGTGCCGTCTGGGACCCGTGGGAAACCTTGCATGAACGACTAGACCAAATTGATAAAAATGATATTTATACCCTGCGCCGTATTGTACCGAGCTAGTCAGTCTGTCAGCAATCAGCGTATCAGCTTCTAACTGATTACTGACTAGCTGAACGCTGACTAGCTAACAGACTGACAGACTAACTATGAATGTAGCGATTATTGGTTGTGGATTAATTGGACAAAAACGGGCTAAGGCTCTGGCGGGTTGTCAATTGGTGGCGACGGCAGATGTGGATTTGAAACGCGCCCAAACCTTAGCCGCGACGGTAGCAGGGGCAACTGCCTCCGCCGATTGGCGCGAGGTGGTGCAAAATCCCGACGGTAGCAGGGGCAACTGCCTCCGCCGATTGGCGCGAGGTGGTGCAAAATCCCACCGTAAATATCGTGGTCATTGCCACCCCAAATAATGCGTTAGCAGAAATTACGCTGGCGGCGGTACAACAAGGCAAACATGTGTTGGTGGAAAAACCTGCGGCTCGCTACGCGCATGAGCTAGAACCTGTTATCGCGGCCATGATGGAAACAGGCTCATTGGTGCGAGTGGGTTTCAACCATCGCTATCATCCCGCGTTGCAAAAAGCCTACGAACTATTTCAATCGGGCGTGTTGGGTGAATTAATGTTCATTCGAGGTCGCTACGGGCATGGCGGACGCATTGGCTATGACCGTGAATGGCGGGCTGACCCTGAGTTATCTGGCGGGGGCGAATTGTTAGACCAGGGCGTGCATTTAATTGATTTATCGCGCTGGTTCATGGGCGAGTTTACCGATGTTGATGGTTTTGCCCACACCTATTTTTGGGACATGCCCGTTGATGATAACGGTTTTATGACGTTGAAAACCGCTAAAAAGCAAGTCGCGTTTCTCCATGTCAGTTGCACCGAATGGAAAAATTTGTTCTCATTAGAAATTTATGGGCGTAATGCTAAATTACACCTTGAGGGGTTGGGCGGGAGTTATGGCGTGGAAAAATTAGCCTACTACAAAATGTTACCCGAAATGGGGCCGCCTGAAACCACGATTTGGGAATATCCCCGCGGCGACCGTTCATGGGAACTTGAATTTATTGAATTTGTAGAAGATATTCGCTTAAAACGGCAACCCTCCGCTAACATTCATGATGCGGTGGCGAGTTTGAAAATTGTGGAAAAAATTTACAAAGCTAGTCAGTCTGTCAGCTAGTCAGCCTTTCAGCTAAACCTCACAGATTTTAAAAACCTGTGAGGTTTGATACACGCTGAATGCTGAACGCTGACAAGCTGATTAGCTGACTAGCTAACATGATAATTACACGTAGTCCTTTGCGTATTTCGTTGGGTGGGGGTGGCACGGATTTGCCCTCCTATTATCGTGACCATGGCGGCTTTTTGATTGCGGCAGCCATTGATAAATATGTTTATATTACGGTCATGCGCCCCTTTATTCAAAAAATCATTCTCAAATATTCCAAGTTTGAGGACGTGCAAACAGTAGAAGAAGTCAGTCACCCAATTATTCGGGAAGCCATTAAGATGCTAGACTTCAAAACGCCACAACTTGAGATTACCACCCTCGCCGATATTCCTGCAGGCACGGGCTTAGGCTCATCGGGGAGTTTTACGACGGCGTTGCTTAAGGCATTGTATGCTCATCGGCGGCGGTTGCTCCATGCAAGTGAGCTGGCAGAATTGGCGTGTGAAATTGAAATTGAACGATTAAACGAACCCGTTGGTAAACAAGACCAATATATTGCGGCTTATGGCGGGGTGACATGTTTCAATTTTCACCCTAATGGACAAGTTGAGGCGTGGCCGTTACAAGCGAGTATTGAGACGTTATTTGCCTTAGAAGATAATTTATTGCTATTTTTTACGGGCTTCTCCCGCAGCGCGGGGTCTATTTTGAAAGACCAACAGCAACGCACGCAACAAAATGACGCGGTGATGTTGGAGAATCTGCATTACATTAAAGACCTCGGCCTCCGTAGCAAAGATGCCCTAGAAAATGGCGATTTAATCCAATTTGGCGAGTTGATGCACGAACATTGGGAACATAAAAAGAAACGCAGCCCTGGCATGAGCAATTCGCAGATTAACGATTGGTACGAATTAGGCCGAGCCAACGGCGCGATTGGCGGGAAATTGGTCGGCGCGGGCGGCGGTGGTTTCCTCATGTTCTATGCGGAAGATAAAAAACATTTACGCCACGCCATGATGCAAGCGGGTTTAGAGGAAGTGCGCTTCCGCTTTGATTTTGAAGGCACAAAGGTTGTTTTCCAATGAGTTTACCTGCGGCAATTTTGGCGGGTGGTTTAGGCACCCGTATCGGCGCGATTACGCAACATAAAATTCCTAAAGCTCTGATTGAGGTCGCGGGTGAACCCTTTATTGTCCACCAATTGCGCCTATTTCACCGCCAAGGGATTCGGCGGGTGGTGTTATGTGTGGGGCATTTAGGGGAGCAGATTCAGGAAGTCATTGGTGACGGTCAGGCGTTGGGCATGGATGTGGCCTACAGTTTTGATGGCGCGGTTTTACGCGGCACAGGCGGGGCGATTCAACAAGCTATTCCCTTGTTGGGCGATAAATTCTATGTCTTTTATGGTGATTCCTATTTAGATTGCGATTATAACGCCCCGCAACAAGCCTTTGAATCCAGTAACAAATTGGCGTTAATGACCGTTTTTCGTAATCATAATCAATGGGACAGCAGCAATGTTATTTTTCGTGATGGGCAAATTATCCGTTATGACAAACGTAATCGCACCCCAGAGATGGAATATTTAGATTACGGTTTGGGTTTATTCCAAGCCTCCGCCTTTGACCCATATAGCCAAGAAACAGCTTTTGATTTGGCTGATGTTTATATGGATTTACTCGCGCAAGGACAATTGGCGGGTTTTGAGGTCAAAGAACGGTTTTACGAAGTTGGCTCGCCCAATGGTCTGGCCGAAACACAGCAATATTTGAGGTCAAAAATTGAATAAGCAGGTCATGAGATTCTCTGCCTAAATGACTGAAATTGACATTATCCAAGCCTATCTAGCTCAACAACCTTACATTATCGTTGCTTATCTCTTTGGTTCGAGAGCAACAGGCCAGGCGCGGCCTGATAGTGATATAGATATTGCGGTTTTATTGGACGAATTAGGACATTGGGAGCAATTTGAGGAAAGGTTACACTTAATAACTAAATTGGAGTTATTAGTTCATAAAAAAGTAGATGTGGTGGTGCTGAACCATGCCTCGCCATTACTAGCTCAACAGGTATTAACCCAAAAACGTCTCCTTTTTGAGCGTGATGTTAATAAACGAATTGAGTTTGAGGTCACTGCGGGTAAAATTTATGCTGATATTAAGCCGATGTATGAGTTTTTTTGGCAAAATTTATTAAAAACGGTGAATAGCCATGACCCACAGCCTAATCAATGGCGTAGTTCAAGAACGCTTAAACAAGCTAGAAAATTACTTGAATGAATTGCATGACCTTGAAACTATCACCTTTCAGGAATATATGGCTAACAAGTTTATTCGTAAATTTGTGGAACGAACCTTACATACCGCCATTGAAGCCTGCTTGGATATCGGGCGGCGGATAATTGCTCAAGCCAATTTGCGCCAACCTGATGATAATAAAGGCGTATTTACGGTTCTGGTTGAGGCCACTATCTTACCTGATTCACATCTCCAGACATTTCAAGCTATGGCGGGTTTTCGCAATATTCTGGTTCATGAATATGCTGGTTTAGATGATTTGGCCGTATTTGGGGTGCTGAAAAAACATTTAGCCACTTTTGATGTTTTTGTTAAATATATTACTGATTATTTAATTCAATCCAAATAAAATAGGAAGTAAAATTACTCATGAATTACATTCAACAACACTTAAATGAAACCAAACAAATCGTTGAGGCCATAGATGTTACCTCTATTGAAAAAGTGGTCAATTTATTAGCCACTTTACGCTCACAAGAAGGGCGGCTATTTTTTCTAGGGGTTGGTGGCAGCGCGGCCAATTGCTCCCATGCCGTCAACGATTTCCGCAAAATTGTGGGCATTGAAGCCTACGCCCCGACTGATAATGTCTCTGAATTAACGGCCCGTACGAATGATGAAGGCTGGCCGACAGTGTTTGTCGAATGGCTGAAAACCAGTCATCTTAAGCCGCATGATATGTTATTTATTATGTCGGTTGGTGGGGGCAATTTAGAGAAAAATGTCAGCCCTAACTTGGTGGCCGGTTGGTGGGGGCAATTTAGAGAAAAATGTCAGCCCTAACTTGGTGGCTGCGCTTAAATATGCGAAGGAAGTGGGGGCTAAAGTGGTCGGCATTGTGGGACGTGACGGCGGTTATACGGCGCAGGTAGCTGATGCTTGTGTCATCGTGCCAACGGTCAACCCCGCTAATATTACCCCTCATTCTGAGGCATTTCAAGGTGTAATTTGGCACTTATTGGTTTCTCACCCCGCCTTGAAAATTATGGAGACCAAATGGGAATCGACCAAATAAAACGGGCGGTTTTCTTAGACCGTGACGGGGTTATTAACCGTCCCGTAGTACGTCAGGGCAAGCCTTATCCGCCCGATAACTTGGCGGAATTGGAGATTTTACCCGATGTGCCAGAGGCGTTAGTACAACTTAAAGCGGCGGGGTTTGAGTTAGTCATCGTAACAAATCAACCCGATGTGGCACGCGGCAAACAAAGTCAAGCGGAAGTTGAGGCCATGCATCACTTTATTAGCCAACAACTGCCGATTGATGATGTTCGAGTGTGCTATCATGACAATGCTGATAATTGTCATTGTCGGAAACCTTTGCCAGGTATGCTATTAGATGCAGCGCAAGAACGTCAGATCGATTTAACGACCAGTTACATGGTAGGCGACCGTTGGCGCGATATCGAAGCGGGTCGTCAAGCAGGTTGCACCACTATTTTGATTGATTACCATTATGATGAAGCAGAATTAAGCCCACCTCATGCCCGCGTCAGCTCATTGGGCGAAGCGGCTGAGTGGATTCTGAAACAGCATGAATAAGTGGGACGTTAACCTAACCCGACAATTTCTCCATCATAAATGGCAACAAGAACAGGTGGCTAATTTACGCCTATGGGAAAAAGCCAAACACGATACAGACATGATTGTGGCGATGCTTATTCAAAAATATAACCCGCGCCGTATCTATCAGTGGGGGTCAGTTTTGCAACCCGAAGAGTTTGGGGAAATGTCAGATATTGACTTGGCGATAGAAGGTATTGGTGGAGCAGAACGCTTTTTTGCCCTGTATGGTGAGGCGACGGCCTTGACTGATTTTTCACTTGATTTGGTCGAAATGGAAAAAATAGAGCCAGAATTTGCTGAACTGATTAGATTAAAGGGGCGAGTCATCCATGAACGGCCATGAAAAAATTCTGGTCTTGTAAAAGAGATTGAACAAGGCATGGCCGTTCTCACTAAAAACGAGGCTTTTTTAGCCAACTTTATGGCGCAGGAATATGCCTTACTAGGTCGTCGGCAAACAGCCGCTATCATCATTGCCGATACCATCGTGAATTATTATACCTGTACCGAAACGCTTTTTTTACGCATTTCCCGTTTTTTTGAAAATAGTTTACAAAAAGAGAAGTGGCATAGTGATTTACTCCACAAAATGACGCTTAACATTGAAGGGATTCGCCCAACGGTTATCTCTGAGCAAACATATATGAATTTGCTTGAGTTAATGAAGTTTCGTCATTTCAAGCGATATTATTTTGAGTTTGAATATGACTGGGATAGATTGGATTTTCTCTTGAAAAAATATGAACAAGTTAAGCCGTTACTCAGAGATAATTTGCAATTGTTTGTTAAGTTTTTGCGAGAACTGATAAAAGAGGATTATGATGAAAACAGTAGAACAACTCTCCATTAAAATTTTTGCGGATGGGGCCGATAAAACAGGCATTTTAGAAATGGCAACGAAGCCCTATATTAAAGGCTTTACCACCAACCCTACCCTCATGCATAAAGCAGGTTTGACTGATTATCGTGCTTTTGCAAAAGACATCTTGCTAGATATTACAGACCGCCCGATTTCCTTTGAAGTATTCTCAGACGAGTTTGCCGAAATGGAACGCCAAGCCCTCGAAATTGCGGGCTGGGGTAATAATGTGTATGTTAAAATTCCGGTCACCAACACCCGCCGCGAACCTGCATATAGTTTGGTTGAGCGTTTGTCTAAAGCAGGGGTAAAATTGAATGTGACCGCATTAATGAGTTTGTCACAAGTGCGTGATGTGGTTGCGGCTCTTGACCCTAAAACGCCCGCATGTGTCTCGGTTTTTGCGGGTCGGGTGGCAGATACCGGGCGCGATCCTGTTCCAATGATGGCCGCAGCCATGGAATTATTGGCCTTGCGCCCGCAATCTGAGTTAATTTGGGCCAGCCCGCGCGAATTGCTCAATATTTTCCAAGCCGATGAAATTGGTTGTCATATTATCACCGTAACGAATGATATTTTGAAAAAATTATCGTTGGTCGGTAAAGATTTAGATGATTATTCGCTAGATACTGTGAAGATGTTTTATAATGATGCTCAAGCGGCGGGATTTAAGCTGTAAT
>JFJP01001872.1_pt1 | contig 22950 bp, 16 predicted proteins | sample 431651 | NCBI WGS metagenome assembly JFJP01 (sample SAMN02602958, study PRJNA72255) | Microbial mat metagenome, whole genome shotgun sequencing project. | biome: fresh water; feature: sink hole; material: water; isolation source: purple microbial (photo- and chemosynthetic) mats found in...
ACTATTAAAATGCTGGAATCTTTGCCGTGGCCGCGCCATTTGAAAAATGTGCCCGAGTTCGCAGGTGGGCATCACGAACGCATGGATGGCAAAGGTTATCCGCGCGGTTTAACGCGCGATCAGATGTCAGTGCAGGCGCGCATGATGGGGATTGCCGATATTTTTGAAGCCCTAACTGCTAAAGATCGCCCTTACAAAGATGGAAAAACACTAACTGAATCGCTCACTATTTTGGGCCACTTTAAAGAAAACGGACATGTAGATCCGGAGCTATTCGATGTATTTATAAGAGAAAAAGTGTATTTAAATTACGCTAAAAAATTCCTAGATCCAGCGCAAATCGATGAGGTAAATTTAAGCTCTATCCCGGGATATCAGCCTTAGATTTCAACACGCTGATTTTATCGTATAAAAAATATTACTCGTCACGCTAGAGTGTGATGTAAGCGCTAGTCGTGAGGGAGCGTACTCGGTGATCAATAAATTAAATATTCACCCCAGTAATCAAATTGGTCTGAACAGTGTCTTAAGTAAAGTGGCTGTGCTTGCAGTCATTTTGGTATTAGTACTGCTTATTCCAATTCCTGAGAATATGCGCGGTATTGCAGGGTACGAGCCTTTGCATACGCTGCTTGAGACCCTGTCGATAGTTTTTTCGGCCTTGGTTTTTGCTGCGATTTGGAATGCACCTTTTCGCAAAACTCAACTTGCTCTAGTCATTTTCGCCTGTGGATTTGTCGCCGTAGGCATCTTTGATTTTTCTCACATGCTTTCAGTCAAAGGCATGCCAGATTTTGTCACGCCAAGCAGCCCAGAAAAAGGAATTAATTTTTGGTTCGCCGCGCGATTAACGGCGGCATTTACTCTGCTATTGATGGTTGCGCTAGTCGATCGTAAAGAGCCCTCTAAAATTAATCGCCATCTATTGTTGAGTGGTGTCATTCTTGTTGTATTGGTAGTGCACTGGATCTTGCTCATTCATCCCGAGGTGATGCCGCGTACCTTTACCCCTGACCAAGGATTAACCGAGCTCAAGCTCAATGTTGAATACTTTATTATTGCGATTCACCTGCTTACAGCGTTAATTTTGCTCGTTCGAATGAGGCGCAGACTGGCATTTAATCCGGCAGCATTCTTGGGCGCCCTATTGGTTATCGCGATGAGCGAATTTTTATTAACGCGCTATAGCACTGTTAACGATGTTTATATTTTCTCTGGTCATCTATATAAAATTGTCGGCTATCTTTTTTTGTATCAGGCAGTGTTTGTAGAAGCGATTACGCGCCCTTACCAAGAAATTGCCGAACTGAAAAATAATTTAGAAAAAACTCAGGAAATTGCATTGCTTGGAGCTTGGGAGATAGATCATGCAACTCAGCAACTCAGTTGGTCGAAAGAGACTTATCGAATCTTTGGTGTGAATCCAAATCAGTTTGAAGTCAGTATTGCGGCGTTTAATGGGCTAGTACATCCCGAGGATTTGCCAGCTGTCAATGATGCTTTTGATAACTCAGTTAAGCAAAAATTAGCTGGCTATAAAATCGAGCATCGAATTATTCGGCCAGAAAGCGGCGAAGAACGCATTGTGTCCGAAAAGTGTGAACATGAAAGAAACGAAGATGGGGAAATTGTTCGCTCTGTGGGCATGGTGCGCGACATTACGAGTTTCAAACATTCAGAAGCAGCATTAAAAGCTGCAGAGCGCAAGCTAGATACTATTTTACAAACGTTGGCCGAAGGTGTCGTGACGGTAAATCTTACAGGTGAAATTACTTACGCGAATAAAGAAGCTGCTGATATTTTAGAAATAAGCAAAAACAACCTCACGCACAAATACTTTCAGAGTAGAGAGTGGCATCAGATTGATCTGAGCGGCAATCCTTATCCACTTGAGCAATTGCCGTTGGCTATCGTTTTAAAAGAGCAGCGTAAGGTCAGCAATATCGAGCATGGCATCGTGAGTGATGGCGAACATCCCAAATGGTTGTCGGTCAATGCAGCTCCGTTGTTTGACGATGCGGGTAGCTTTACTGGAGCGGTGGCAAGCTTTCGTGATATTTCCGAACGTAAAAAAGTGGACATGGAATTGCAGCGTCATCGCGAGAATCTTGAAGAGATGGTGGCGCAGCGCACGTTTGCCCTCTCTGTTGCAAAAGAAGCCGCTGAAACTGCCAATCGTGCCAAGAGCGCTTTTCTTTCAAACATGAGTCATGAGTTGCGGACGCCATTGAACGCAATTATGGGAATGACTGAATTGGCTTTAAGGCAAGCCATCGAGCCTAAGCAAAAAAATCAGCTAGAAAAAGTGACACAGGCTTCACTACATTTGCTCTCGGTCATTAACGACATTCTCGATATTTCCAAAATTGAGGCAGATCGACTGAGCATCGAGAAAATAACTTTTAAAACGCATAATATTTTGTTCAATGTGACTAATTTGTTGGGGCAAAAAGCTACCGATAAACATCTTAAGCTCATCATTGAGGCGGCTCCTGAAGTGCTCAATCAGCCATTGTTAGGTGATCCACTCCGAATCGGGCAGGTGATTATCAATTTAGTGAGCAACGCTATTAAATTTACGGATAAGGGGCAGGTGATCCTGCGAGTAATTCTTGCCGAAAGTGATAACGATTCGTTGGTGCTACGCTTTGAGGTTGCTGATACTGGGATTGGTATATCTGTAGCAGATCGTCCTCGCTTATTTCGAGATTTTGAGCAAATGGATGCCTCAACAACTCGCAAGTATGGTGGCACAGGTTTGGGCTTGGCTTTGAGCAAACGACTAGTTGAAATGATGGGCGGGCGTTTTGATGTTGAAAGCCAAGTTGGAGTGGGTAGCACGTTCAAATTTTCACTCCGCTTCAATAAGGTTGACCATATAGAAGAGGGAGAGTTGCCACTATCTACTGAATCTGCGGAGCATCATTTGCGACGTTGCCAAACAAATGCACGAATTTTATTGGCTGAGGATGACCCGATTAATCGCGAAGTGACGCAGTGGTTACTAGAAGAAATTGGTCTGAAGATCGACTTGGCAGAAAATGGCAGTGAAGCATTGAAGATGGCACAGATTGGTAATTACGACCTCATTTTGATGGATATGCAGATGCCGGTCATGGATGGATTAGAAGCGACTCGAGCCATTCGAAAACTACCGGAATGGGATAAAAAGCCTATTGTGGCGATGACCGCAAATGCATTTGATGAGGATCGGCAGATTTGCTTCGCTGCTGGAATGAGTGACCACATCGGTAAGCCGGTAGTTCCCAAATCGCTGTATGAGATTTTAGTGAAGTGGTTACCTGTCAGAAATTAACTGTGCACAAATTAAACGATTATGTTGATTAACTGCGTTGCCTATCAAAACGGTATCAAGCTTGCTGACCTTCCTGTGGAGCAAATTAGTGATTACCTTCAGCAGAAGGAGTGCTTTGTTTGGGTAGCGCTACGCGATACGACTGATGCAGAGTTGGACGAAATGCAGGAAGAGTTTGGGTTGCATGATTTGGCAATCGAAGATGCGCGGCATGGTCACCAACGCCCAAAGTTGGAAGAGTATGACGACACGTTATTTGTGGCAATGCACTTGTTAGAAGTGAATGATGCAGAAATCGCTGTGGGCGAGGTTAGTGTTTTTGTTGGTCGCAACTTTGTCTTATCGATTCGCAATCGTAGCAATGTGCAGTTTTTGGGAGTGCGCGAACGTTGTGAGCGTCAACCCGAGCTATTACGCCTAGGAGCTGGCTTCGTGTTCTATGCGCTGATGGACGAAGTGGTCGACCGCTATTTCCCAGTAGTGGAGGACTTGGAATCGCAATTGGAAGAAATAGAAGAACGACTGTTTGATAAAGGCACAACGCTTGCCAATATCGCAATGTTGTATGAACTGAAGCGTAAGGTTGTTGTGCTGAAGCATGCGGTTGTGCCGTTGATGGAAACAACCGGTAAATTACACGGCGGCCGAGTGCCGCCAGTATGTGCCAACACCCAAGAGTATTTTCGTGATGTGCATGATCACCTTACACGATTGAATGCTTCTATCGAAAATATTCGTGAGACCATTACCACCGCAATTTTGGTTTGCCAATCGACTGTGTCTATTGAGCAAAACGAAGTAAATAAACGTCTTGCGGCATGGGCCGGGATTTTTGCTGTGGCGACTGCGTTTGTTGGTATATGGGGAATGAACTTTGAAAATATGCCTGAGTTGAAATGGAGTTTTGGCTACCCGCTGGCCTTGTTACTTATAGCGGCTACATGCGTTTATCTTTACTATCGATTTAAACGTTCTGGTTGGTTGTAATGAATACGTGCCAATATGCACGGAAATGCGGAAAATCATATGTGGTTGCAGATATAACCCTCTCAAAGGAAGGGTTTGGAAGGTTAGGCATCCTTAGGGTTTAGCCTAATTGTTCCTAGGTAACACTTCCAGTTATCTTTGCGATAGCTTCAAATAGGCGGCTTGTGACTTATTCAATAAATACAGTAGTCAAAGCAGTTTCGGCGTACCCAATTTAAACAACTTCAGGGAAAAATAATGACAACATCTAGTTTCGCCAAAGTAATCTATAACGTAGCGTTTCTAATATTTGCTATGACCTCATTCAGTGTCCAAGCCGCCGATAAGCCTTCAGAAAAATCTACCAGTCTTCGTGCGCAAGTGGTATTCCAAGTGAGTGACGATGATGCAAAAAAATGGAACTTGGCGCTCAATAATGCAAAAAATGTGCAGCAAGAATTAGGTGCAAAAAATATCGATGTTGAAATTGTAGTTTATGGCCCAGGCATCGGTATGCTCAAATTTGAATCTACTGTTGCTACGCGCATTGATGAAGCGCTGAATGCCGGCGTGAAAGTGGTTGCTTGCGAAAACACGATGAAAAATATGAAGCTGACGAAAGCAGACATGATGCCAACGATTGGATATGTGCCAGCCGGTGTTGTTGAAATCATGAATAAGCAAAAAGAAGGTTACGCCTATATTCGGCCTTAGCCATTGCAATAGGCTCTCGTAAAAAGGAAGGCGTCGGCTTCACCAACGCCTTCCTTTTTGGTTAGTACATTTAGGTGCTAACGGTACGGTTGCGCCCAGCTGCTTTGGCGGCATAGAGTCGCTCATCCGCTTGATGAAGCATCGCTTCAGACGAGGTGAGGTTGGAATTGTCAGTTAAGCCTATGCTCACTGTGAAATGAATTTTTCCACCTTGAGCAGAAAGGGTCTGCGCAGAGACAAATTGTCGTAAGCGCTCAGCATATTGGAATCCTGAATTGCTATCGGTGTCGGGGCAAATGACCAAAAATTCTTCGCCACCTAATCTACAGACAATGTCTTGCTTACGAGCAGCCTGTCGCAAACTTTGCGCAATCAGCTTGAGAGCTTCATCTCCCACTGGGTGTCCGTATACATCATTGATTGATTTGAAATGATCAATATCGATCATCATGCAAGTGACTGGCCGAGCACCACGCACAGCGACAGCCCACTCTTGGTCCAACCGTTCAATACCGTAACGACGATTGGGTAAGTCGGTTAGCTCATCGGTGAGTGCTAATACTTGTAATCGTTGATTTGAGATCGCTAATTCGTCAGCAAATTGTCGTAGCTGCAAGCGATCCTCTTCTTGCGTTTCTTGCATGTGAATGATGCGCTGAGCAGCGCTAATACGTGCAACTAATATTTTGTCGTTAATCGGTGTGGTTAAGTAATCATTTGCACCAGCGTCAAAAATATCAACCAATCTATCGGTATTCTCTTGATCGGTGACGATGAAAACAAAAATTTTGTGCCACTCCGAATGTTTACGTAGCGCTTTGCAACACTCAACGCCGTCCATACCTTGCATGTCTAAATTGCTGATGATGAGTTGTGGGGGTCTGATTTTGATCTGCTCTAAAGCTGCGGCTGCGCTGCTGGCGATCGTTATTGTGTGCCCCGCTTTTTCTAGAATTGTTTTGAAGGATTTTTGGGTTGCAGAGTGATCTCCCACCAATAAAATGCGCAATTTTTGTGAGGGTAGTTGCGCAGAGGGTAGGTTGTTGACGCCCACGTGCTCAGGATTGAGCGTAGTTGAATTCAGTATTTCACTGAAACCTGGTAGAGAGGGCATGGTGATGTTGAGCAGGGTGCCCCAATCACGCAATCCTTGTACGACGTGATCGCCTACCTCAATGAGCGTATCCGTTTCTATCCCTACTCGTGTGGCAAGTCGCAATAATTTTGGAATGAGGCGGTAGCGTTCGTAGGGCGTAGATGTACACACATCAGCTACGCAGTCGGCAAAGTGAAATAGCTGAAGTAAAAACCAATCCCTTTCGCCTTCTTTAAAGGTACTTTTTTCAGGATGCTCGAGGTGAACAGCTATTTGTTGAAAGAGTTCCGGCATTCCCCAGTCTGCCAGCATCAGTGCGGTGAGTTGATTGTGGTTTATGCCAAAAGCCATGCTTTCTAGATTATCCAAATTGTGCGCTGAAGTGGATTTTTCTATCACTTGAGCATAATTTTGAGGGCATATAGTGGCCATGGCTAGTCGGCCAATTTGTGCCAACAGCCCGAGTAAAAAAGCCTCATCAGCAACGCCTGCACGTAATTTGGTGACGATTTTTTGAGCAGCAATCGCACTGCAAGCTGAATGCGACCAAAATCTTTGGTAGTCGAATCCTTTGCATATGCCAGATCGAAAATCAGCAACCAAAGATAAGCTGAGCGCAAGTTGCCTAACAGACTTAATCCCTAAAACCGTCACAGCATCGGTGATAGAGGCAATAGGGCGACCGGTATTTTGCACAAGTAGATTGGCCGATTTGACAATACGTCCGGCTAGGGCAGGGTCTTTGCTAATGAGCAGAGAGATTTGCTGTGTGGTTGTTTTTTCATTGTTGGCTAGTTTAATAATTTGAAGTGCAACACCACGCGGCGAAGGTAATTTACCGTGCGTTTTAAACTCTTCAAATTTTTCAGTGATCGACTGATTCATGTAACCACCACAAAGAGCCACGAGAGAAAGTTCTAACTGTTGCCTGATTGTTCCATACTTACAGAGGGATGACAAAGGAAAAGTCGTTTTGAAAGCGGGCTTAGTGTTGCGGGGCAGTGAGAAAGCCGTTATATTCTGGCCCATGCACTTCTCCCGCCACATATCGCTTTTGCACTCAACGTTCAGCCTGCTGGCTGCACTGCTGCTGCGGTCGCGCGCTAAATAATTCTCTCAAAACATAAATGCTGCCGACATCTGAAATTAGAGGTGTCGTGTCTTGAACGATTGCAACGGAGCACACCATGACTGACAAATTAATCATATTCGATACTACCTTGCGCGATGGCGAACAAAGCCCAGGCGCATCAATGACCAAAGAAGAAAAATTACGCATCGCACGCCAGTTAGAAAAACTTGGCGTTGATGTAATTGAAGCGGGTTTTGCGGCCGCGAGCCCCGGTGACGCGGATGCGATTAAGTCGATTGCAAAGGTGATTGAGCGCTCTACGGTTTGTTCTTTGGCACGTGCTAGCGAAAAAGACGTGCGCGCAGCGGGTGAGGCGATCAAACCGGCCAAACGTGGCCGTATTCACACTTTTATTGCGACTTCGCCGATTCACATGGAAAAGAAGTTGCGGATGTCTCCCGATGAAGTGGTGGAGCGAGCGGTCGCTGCAGTGAAATTGGCACTGGAATACACCGATGATGTCGAGTTTTCCGCGGAAGATGCCGTTCGCTCCGAAATGGATTTCTTGGTGCGCGTTTTTGATGCGGTGATACAGGCAGGTGCTAAAACTTTAAACGTGCCCGATACCGTGGGTTACAGCATTCCCTTGTTGTGGGGTGAGCGTATGAAGCAGTTGATCGAGCGTGTGCCGAATAGCAGCAGTGTGATTTGGTCCACTCACTGTCATAACGACTTAGGCATGGCATCGGCTAACTCATTGGCGGCAGTGATGAATGGGGCGCGTCAAGTGGAGTGCACTATCAACGGTTTGGGTGAGCGTGCAGGCAATGCGTCGTTAGAAGAAATTGTCATGGCTGTGAAAACTCGTCGCGATGTATTCACTTGCGATACGCGTATCGATACCACACAGATCGTGCCGACTTCGAAGTTGGTTTCCAGCATCACGGGTTATCCAGTGCAGCCGAATAAGGCAATTGTCGGCGCCAATGCGTTTGCGCATGAGTCTGGCATTCACCAAGATGGCGTACTTAAGCATCGTGAAACCTACGAGATCATGCGTGCCGAAGATGTGGGCTGGGGTGCTAATAAACTCACCTTGGGTAAGTTGTCTGGTCGAAATGCTTTCCGGTCGCGTTTGCAAGAGTTGGGCATCGTGTTGAAAAACGAAGAGGCGTTGAATGCCGCATTCGTGCGATTCAAAGATTTGGCTGATCGCAAGAGTGAAATTTTCGATGAAGACATTCAGGCATTAGTCAGCGATGATGGTATAGCGCAAGTGAGTGATCATTTCCGCTTAGTGGCAACCGGTGCACACTCTGAAACGGGTAAGCTTCCTGTGGCACGCGTGATCTTGAGTGTAGGTGGTAAAGAACAGCAAGCCGACTCTCAAGGGGGAGGTCCGGTGGATGCAACTTTCAAAGCCATCGAGCAAATCGTGCAAAGTGGCACTGAGTTGTTGTTGTATTCGGTGAACAATATTACCAGTGGTACAGATGCGCAGGGTGAAGTGACCGTGCGTTTGTCCAAGGGCGGCAGGGTGGTCAATGGTCAGGGTGCTGATACTGACATCGTGGTGGCTTCGGCCAAGGCTTATTTGAATGCGTTAAACAAGCTTGATGCGGGTATCGATCGCGCTCATCCGCAGGTGTAATTTTTTATCGAGCACGGAGCATTGCGCCGAATGGTGCAATGCTCTTTTAATTTTAGGTTAAGAGAATTTTTGAGCATAAAGTAGATGAATAATTCAGCACAAAAATTAGTCGCCTTTGCCCGTTACGTGATTGCTAAGTTTCGGCAGGATAAGTGCACGCAGATGGCGGCGAGCTTGACCTTCGATACCTTGTTGTCGCTAGTGCCGTTGATCACTATCGCACTGACTTTATTCTCAACATTCCCTGTCTTTGATGATTTTTCATTACAGATAAAACGCTTTTTGCTCAGCAATATGTTGCCTGAAACCGGCGGCAAAATGATCACGCGTTACGTTGAGCAGTTTGCTGAGAGTGCAACACGATTAACTGCTGTTGGCTTCGCGTTTTTGGCAATTACCGCGATGTTGATCATGATGACGATGGATAACGCTTTCAATACGATATGGCGAATTTCGAAGCCGCGTCCGTGGTTAAAGCGTATGGCGATTTATTGGGCGGTAATTATTCTTGCTCCGTTATTAATTGGTGCGAGCCTGTCTTTGACCTCATGGGTGGTCGGCTTGTCTATGGGGTATGCGAAACAAACGCCCATGTTCGGCATGCTCACTTTAAAAATTATGCCGGTCATTTTGACAACGCTCGCTTTTAGCCTATTGTTTAGATGGGTGCCCAATCGCCATGTTTCGATACGCGATGCACTGGTGGGAGGAGTGGTTGCGGCGGTTGCCTTTGAAGCGATGAGCCGCGGCTTCGGTTTCTTTATCTCGCATTTTTCCACTTACAAATTAGTCTATGGCGCGTTTGCCAGCGTACCCATTTTCCTGCTTTGGGTTTATTTTTCATGGATCACGATTTTAATGGGTGCCCTTATTGCGGCATCTTTATCTCGTTGGCAACATCGCGGCACTCAGCAGCTCAATGCCGCTGAGCAGTTTTATTTTTCTGTACGCATTTTAGATTTGATGCATGAAGGGCTAGTCGAGGGGCAACTGCAAACTGTTTCATCGCTCTCTAAGCGTCTGAATTTAGCGTTTGAGGTAACGGAAATGTTGCTGGAAAAATTACAAAATGCTGACATGGTGCGCAAGCTTGCCGGACGAGGATGGAAGATGATTCGCACGCCGCAGCACATTTCAATTTATGAACTTACTAATTTGTTTTTACTGGATGTCAGCAATCTGCCTGCCCAGCAGGGTGATGCTGAAATTCATGCTTGGTTCGCTTCAGTGTTACAAGGTCTGGAAAAAAACAAGAGTCAAATGCTCTCAACTTTGATTACTCGCTAATCCCTTGGCGACGCAATTCGGCGCGGCACTGCTTATAGTCAGGGCATGCCACTTCAACTACACGCCAAAAACTGTCCGAGTGGTTCATCTCGATGAGGTGAGCCAACTCATGAATCACCACATAATCAATTAGGTGGAGCGGCATTTTAACGAGTTGCCAGTTCAGCCGCACTACGCCTCGCGACGTGCAGCTTCCCCATTGCGTTTTTGCCGAAGAAAGTTTGATTTGTTTGGGAGCGACATCCATTAGTGGTGCGTAGTGGGCGACGCATTCAGAAAAAACTCGCTCCGCTTCATGCCGATACCACTGGGTGACGACCTTCTCAATTTTGATTTCGTTATTGATGTCCACTACATGAATATGTAGTTGCTCCCCGCGCAACTGTGGCGGAGAGGCAAACAAACTTGGGATTACGCGTAATGTAAATGTCTCACCACGAAAGGCGATTTTCTCGCCATCAATCCATTGTGGGATTGCTCGTTTTTTTCTTTCCCAGCTACCGAGTTTTTCAACTACCCAATTGGCTTTTTCATTCAGTACGTTATCTAGCCATTTTTCGGTAGCGCGTAATGGCATGCTAACAGTTAGGCCACTGTCATCAATACGTAGCCCGATACTGCGGCGTTTGTTGCTTCGCTTTAGGGTGTAGGTAATGGGCGTGCCGGCGAGTTGAATGCTGCGCTGCTCGACAATGGGTGGGGTGATTGCTCGGCGCAATTTACCAAGCATTACTTCATTTTCCCCATTTCGGATTCAATCCAATCTTCCACTTGGCGATTAATTTCGTCAGCTTTAAGTTCAGCTGGGTCGATAGGTTTGCCGATGCTCATAGTGATGGTGCCAGGGTGTTTGAGTAATGCATTGCGTGCCCAAAATTTACCTGCATTGTGCGCCACGGGTACAACGGGTGCGCCTGTGGACTCACCTAGCAAAGCACCGCCCATTTTATATTTGCCCCGCACGCCATAAGGCATGCGGGTGCCTTCAGGAAAAATCACCACGCAAAATCCATCATCCAAGCGTTGCTTGCCTTGAGCGAGCAATTGCTTCATGGCTTGCTTGCCCTTGCTACGATTGATCGCAATCGGGCTTGTGAGCGCCAAGCCCCAACCAAAGAACGGCAGCCAAAGCAATTCGCGCTTTAACACCCATACTTGGGGAGGGAAGACAGTTTGCAAGGCAAAGGTTTCCCACGCTGATTGGTGTTTGCAAAGCACGATGCAAGGTTGTTTAGGAATATTTTCTAACCCCTTAACTTCGATACGAATGTCGCAAATTACTCGTAGTAACCACATTACGCTGTGAGCCAAGCCGGAAATGATGCGATAGCGAGTGTGTGCATTTAGCGGGAAGGTGAACAGCACCATCGTGGCGTAAATGGGCACCCAAATGAATTGCACCAGTTGAAATATCAGCGAGCGAATGACGATCATGTCAGGCAAGAATATGGCTAACAACGGCAGCAAGATCGGGAAATACCAACGTACCTTCTGGTAAACCGCCTTTAGCTTGTGTTTTTGTGCCTTTACCAGTGAGCACGAGATACGGTTGTGCACCTAATCGAGCGGTCGCCTCAAGATCACGCAAAGAGTCACCCACGGCGGGCACGCCGCTGAGTTCCTTGTTGTAGCGTTCTGCAATCTCTTCAATCATGCCGCTCTTCGGTTTACGGCAAGCGCAATTGGCCTCGGCAGTGTGCGGGCAGAAAAATACAGCGTCGATGCGTCCCCCCATGAGAGCGCAGGCTTTGTGCATCTTGTCATGGATGGCATTCAGTACTGACATGTCAAACAAGCCACGACCCACGCCAGATTGATTGGTGGCGACGACGACCCGATAATCTGCTTGGCAAAGGCGTGCGATGGCCTCCAAACTACCGGGAATAGGTTTCCATTCCTCTGGGTTTTTGATGAACTGGTCGGAGTCGAAATTAATGACGCCATCGCGATCTAAGATGATGAGTTTCATGCGGCCAACTTTGAAATGTCTGCGACTTGATTCATTAGTCCGCCCAGTTGTTGTAGCAAGGCGGCACGATTCATACGTAAGGTTTTATCTTCCGTCATTACCATCACTTGATCGAAAAAGTCGTCGATGAAGGGTTTGAGTGTAACCAATGCTTTTAAGTTTTGACCGTAATCGCCGCGATCCAAATAGCCCTGTGCGAAAGGTGTGATGTCCTTAATCGCGGCAAATAGATTGCGCTCAGCTTCGTCAGTCATGAGGGCGGTGTCCACTTTTACATTGCTCATCGCCGCGCCCAGTTCATCTTGATTTTTACGAATGATGTTTTGCACGCGTTTATTTGCCGCAGCGAGATCTTTGGCTACAGAGAGAGCTGCAAAAGTACGCACCCCATGCAAGCGTGGCAAGGCTTCATGTAGTCTGCCCCCAATCGTAGTGAGAACGGCTTCAATATGAGAGGCTTCAAAATGGCGGTCGCGCAGGTAGCCGCGCAAACGTTCCACCATAAAACCTTCCACATCGTTAGCAACGGTGGAACTCAACATGCCAGCGGGGAAATTCTCCGCCGCAATTTTCAGTAACAGCGGTAGAGGTATGTCGAGCGGAGTTTCAATCAGAATGCGTAAAACTCCGAGTGCCTGACGACGCAAGCCGAACGGATCTTTGTCGCCAGTTGGGACTTGGCCAATGCCATAAATTCCTAAGATGGTTTCCAATTTATCCGCCAGCGCCACTGCACAAGCAATTTTGCTCTGCGGCAAACTGTCTCCGGCAAAACGTGGGTGGTAGTGCGCTTCGATGGCTTCAGCAACTTCCGCTTTCTCGCCATCATGTAGCGCGTAGTAGTGGCCCATTACACCTTGTAGTTCAGGGAACTCACCCACCATGTCAGTGATGAGATCAGCTTTGCATAAGCGAGCGGCGAGTTCTGCGTCTGCTTTGTCTGCGCCGAGTAAATGTGCGATGCCACCGGCTAATGTGGTGATGCGCTCTACTCGCTGTAGCTGAGAGCCAAGCTTGTTGTGGTAAACAACATGGCTTAGTTTTTCAACTCGTGCTTCCAGTTTTTGCTTACGATCTTGGTTGTAGAAGAAACGCGCATCGGCTAGGCGTGGACGCACCACGCGTTGGTTGCCTTCGATGATGTGATGCGGATTGGGAATCTGCATATTGGAAACAATTAAAAACTTGTTCAATAGTTTTCCGTTGCCATCGAGCAGGGGGAAGTATTTTTGATTTTGTTGCATGGTGAGAATCAAGCACTCTTGCGGCACTTCGAGATACTCTTTTTCGAATTCACCGACATATACTTCGGGCCATTCTACGAGCGCCGTTACTTCATCTAACAAAGTGCTCAATACACTGCGATCCTCATTGGAAAGACTGAGCAGTTTCTGAATGTCGAAATTAGCATGACCGACCCAGATCGCATTAAGCGATTCGGCATGCTTGTCTAATTTAACCGCAATGATTTCGCGACGTTTTGCAATACTTGGGATGACATGCCCCTCGTTTTCGAGCATGTTTTCGTAATCGTCAGCACGGGCGATGGTAAGCGCATCTTGTGATAAGAAGCGGTGACCGCTGGTGACATTGCCACTCTGCAAACCAAGAACTTCAACGAGGATGGTGCGGCTGCCATGTAATACGGTGAGCGCATGTACAGGGCGCACGAACTGGTGGTCGGAGTCGCCCCAGCGCATCAATTTTGGAATGGGTAGTTTTTTCAGTGCCTGTGCCACGATGTCCGTCAAAGAGTCGTCTAGTGATTTACCCTTCTGCTCTATTTTGGCAACAAAATATTCTGCTTTGCCATCACTCACGCGTTGCAACTGTTCGAAGGTAACGTTGGCTGAGCGCATGAAACCTTCTAACGCCTTGCTTGGTTTGCCTTCGGCATTTAAGCCTGAAGCCACGGCGGGGCCTTTACGATCAATCACCCGATCTGCTTGTAACTCTGCAATATGAGTCATGGCCAGTGCCAAGCGACGGGGGGTTGCATACGGAATGCACTCGCTCTCTTCGCTTGCTAACGCCTGTTCTTTCAAGGCAGTGAAGATTTCGTTTGCGAAAGTGGTGGAAAGTTTTTCTAACGCTTTCGGCGGGAGCTCTTCGGTGAGTAGCTCAATCAATAGAGTTTGCTTCATTTTGGCGCTCCGTTCTTCAGCATCGGGAAGCCCAATTTTTCGCGTGAATCAAAATAGGCTTGAGCTACTGCACGAGCAAGCGTGCGCACACGTCCAATGTAGCCCGCACGCTCAGTCACTGAAATTGCACCACGTGCATCTAGCAAGTTAAAGCTGTGAGAACATTTCATCACCATTTCGAAGCCAGGCAATACCAAGTCCGTTTCGATCAGGCGCTTTGCTTCACTCTCGTATTCGTTGAAGTGGCGGAACAACATTTCGATATTGGAATACTCGAAGTTATATTTTGATTGCTCTACTTCATTTTGATGATACACGTCGCCATAGGTAACGATCGTGTCACCATTCTTTGCCCACACCAGATCGTAAACATTTTCCACGCCTTGCAGGTACATCGCCAAACGTTCTAAGCCGTAGGTGATTTCACCTAATACCGGTTTGCAAACAAGAGAACCGACTTCTTGAAAATAAGTGAATTGCGTGACTTCCATGCCATCTAGCCACACTTCCCAGCCCAAGCCCCAAGCGCCTAAAGTTGGAGATTCCCAGTCATCTTCGACAAAGCGAATATCGTGTTCTTGTGTATTGATGCCAAGTGCACGCAGGCTGTCGAGATAAAGTTCTTGGATGTTATCCGGTGAAGGCTTTAGTGCAACTTGAAATTGATAGTAATGCTGCAAGCGGTTTGGATTTTCTCCATAGCGGCCGTCTTTGGGGCGGCGTGAAGGTTGTACATATGCGGCGCGCCAATGCTCCGGGCCTATGGCGCGCAGGAAAGTGGCGGTATGAAATGTGCCTGCGCCTACTTCTATGTCGTAAGGTTGCAACAGAGCGCAGCCCTGCTTATCCCAAAAATTTTGTAAGGTGAGAATGACTTGTTGGAAGGTCGGCCCGTGGCTGACTTTCGTTGATGACGCACTTCCGTTTGAGGAGGCGATGTCAGAATCAAAAGTGGACATTTGATAAACCTGCAATATTTGCGAAGGTGCGCATTTTACGGGTTTTCGGGGGGTGAAGTCATCCTTCGCTCGGGGAAAAACTTAATGTCGAGCTAGGTCGTGAATTTGAGGTTTCACGACCTAGTTCATAAAGTGAAAATGCTTAGCTAAAAAACGCCTTAACTTTATCCAAGAACGAGTGCGCGCGAGGGCTATGCCGTGCCACATCCCCCTTGCTAATCGCCTCAAATTCTTCGAGCAACTCTTTCTGGCGGTCGGTGAGTTTGGAAGGAGTTTCCACGACAACGTGGCAATTTAAATCGCCATGAGCGTTGGTGCGCATGCCTTTAATGCCTTTGCCGCGCAGGCGGAAGATTTTTCCAGTTTGCGTTTCAGCCGGAATCTTGATGCTAGCTTTTCCGTCCAAAGTTGGAATTTCAATTTCACCACCCAGTGCAGCAATGGCAAAACTAATAGGCAACTCGCAATGCAGGTCATCGCCTTCACGCTGGAAGACATTGTGTGGGCGAATATGAATTTCGACATACAGATCACCGTGCGGCGCGCCGTGGCTACCTGCTTCGCCGTGGCCACTGTGACGCAAGCGCATGCCAGTGTCGATGCCAACTGGAATCTTGATCTCCAGTGTTTTGTGCTGCTTGATTTTCCCTGTGCCGTGGCAAGAACCGCAAGGTGAGCTAATTTGTTTACCGCTACCGTGACAACGTGGGCAGGTTTGTTGTACCGAGAAAAAGCCTTGCTGCATACGCACTTGGCCGTGACCTGCACAGGTTTGGCAAGTGGTCGCAGTCGTGCCGGGTTTTGCTCCGGAGCCTTTGCAAGGTTCGCACTCTTCCATTGTGGGAATGCGAATTTGCTTTTGTGCACCGCGTGCAGCTTCTTCTAAAGTGATCTCAAGGTTGTAGCGTAGATCAGAGCCGCGATGGGCTTGGCTACGTCCGCCGCGCGCACCACCGAAGATATCACCGAAAATATCGCCAAAATCAAAACCGCCTGCGCCACCGGCACCAAATGGATTGCCGCCGCCCATGCCGCCTGCTTCAAACGCAGCGTGACCATATTGGTCATAAGCTGCACGCTTTTGGCCATCACTCAGCGTTTCGTAAGCTTCTTTCGCTTCTTTGAAATGTTCTTCCGCTTTCGGGTTGTCCGGATTACGGTCAGGGTGATGCTTCATCGCAAGTTTGCGATAGGCCTTTTTGATTTCGTCATCCGAAGCGTCTTTGTTGACACCGAGGACTGCGTAGAAGTCTTTTTTACTCATGATTTTTCCATGTGGCAGTGGGGCGCATGCGCCCCACTCATTACATCCAAAGAGAAGCTACTTACTTCTTATCTTTAACTTCGGTGAACTCAGCATCGACCACATTGTCGTCATGCGGAGCGCTGCCACCAGCTTGAGCGCCGGCATCGCCACCGCCTGCGGCTTGCGCTTTAGCTTGCTCGGCGGCATACATCTTCTCACCGAGTTTTTGCGCTGCAGTTGCCAAAGCTTCAGACTTGGCAGTGATTGCGTCTTTGTCGTCGCCTTTCACTACTTCTTCAGCTTCTTTCAATGCAGCTTCGATGGCTGATTTTTCTTCAGCACTCAGTTGCTCGCCATACTCTTTCATTGACTTCTGTGTCGAGTGAATCAAAGCATCCAACTGGTTGCGTGCAGTCACCAACTCAATCGCTTTCTTATCTTCATCCGCGTGGGCTTCAGCATCTTGCACCATGCGGTTGATCTCTTCTTCACTCAAACCAGAGCTTGCTTGAATCTTGATTTTATTTTCTTTGCCAGTAGCTTTGTCCTTCGCGGAAACGTGCAAGATACCGTTTGCGTCGATGTCAAAAGTCACTTCGATTTGCGGCATGCCACGCGGTGCGGGTGGAATGTCAGACAAATTGAATTGACCCAAGCTCTTGTTGCCAGAGGCAACATCGCGCTCACCTTGCAACACGTGAATAGTCACGGCGCTTTGGTTGTCATCCGCAGTCGAGAACACTTGCGATGCCTTGGTAGGAATTGTGGTGTTTTTCTTGATGAGTTTAGTCATCACGCTACCCATCGTTTCGATACCCAAAGACAATGGCGTTACGTCCAGCAGCAGCACGTCTTTCACTTCGCCCTGCAACACGCCACCTTGAATTGACGCACCAACCGCAACTGCTTCATCTGGGTTTACGTCTTTACGTGGCTCTTTGCCGAAGAACTCTTTTACCTTCTCTTGCACTTTAGGCATACGAGTTTGACCACCAACCAAAATCACGTCAGCGATGTCAGAAGAGGAAACACCAGCGTCTTTCATAGCGATCTTGCATGGCTCAATGGTGCGTGCGATCAGGTCCTCTACAATGCTTTCCAATTTGGCGCGAGTGATCTTTACGGCCAAGTGTTTAGGGCCAGAAGCGTCTGCAGTGATGTATGGCAGATTCACTTCTGTCTGTTGTGCAGAAGACAGCTCGATCTTGGCTTTTTCAGCAGCATCTTTTAGGCGCTGCAATGCCAACATGTCTTTTTTCAGGTCGATGCCGGTTTCTTTCTTGAATTCTTCAACCAGATGCTCGATCACGCGCATGTCGAAGTCTTCACCACCGAGGAAGGTGTCGCCGTTAGTAGACAACACTTCGAACTGGTGTTCGCCATCGATCTCGGAAATATCGATGATAGAGATGTCGAACGTACCGCCACCCAAGTCGTACACCGCAATCTTACGATCGCCTTCTTGCTTGTCCAAACCGAATGCCAATGCAGCAGCAGTTGGTTCGTTGATGATGCGCTTCACATCTAAGCCTGCGATACGGCCCGCGTCTTTAGTTGCTTGGCGTTGGCTGTCGTTAAAGTAAGCAGGTACAGTGATAACGGCTTCGGTGACTTCTTCACCCAAGTAGTCTTCAGCTGTTTTCTTCATCTTGACTAAAACTTGTGCGGAAATTTCTGGGGCAGAAATATCTTTGTCGCGCACTTTGATCCAAGCATCGCCGTTCTTAGCTTTAACGATGGTGTAAGGAACCATGCCGATATCTTTTTGCACCATTGGCTCTTCAAAGCGACGACCGATCAAACGCTTTACGCCATACAGTGTGTTTTTTGGGTTAGTCACGGCTTGACGTTTAGCGGCTGCACCGACCAGCACTTCGCCGTCTTCCATGTAAGCAATGATAGATGGAGTAGTACGCGCACCTTCCGCGTTCTCAATCACTTTAGGCTTGCCGTTTTCCATTACAGACACGCAGGAGTTGGTCGTGCCCAAGTCAATACCGATAATTTTTCCCATGATGTTTCCTTTCAGTTGAATTCGTAAAATAGTTAAATGTTTCTCTGTCGCCCAACATTAGGACGAAAGTGGATATTTCAAGTGCCGCTTATTCTTTTGCTTTGGCAACCATTACCAGTGCTGGACGCAACACGCGGTCATTTAGTGTGTAACCACGTTGCATCACCGTCACCACGGTATTGGCTTCTTGCTCACTCTCAAGCATGCCAATCGCCTGATGTTTGTGGGCGTCAAATTTTTCACCCATCGGATTAACTTCTTTAATGTGGAATTTCTCAAACACACTTGAAAGTTGCTTAAGCGTCAGTTCCATGCCGCTTTTGAAGCTTTCCACGCTGGCCGTTTCAACCGCTAAACCTGCTTGCAGGCTGTCCATCACCGCGAGCATTTCGTTAGAGAAGCGTTCAACCGCAAATTTTTGCGCTTTGCTGACATCTTCGGCCGCACGGCGGCGAATGTTTTCGCCCTCTGCCTTGGCACGCAACCAAGCATCGTGATGCTCTTGGGCTTTTAATTCTGCCTGTTTCAGCATCTCTTCCATGCTTGGCATCACTTCTGGCGCATTCTCAGGTGTTTGATTTTGTTCGGTTTGTGGGGTGTTTTCGTTTTGTTCCATTTGGCTCTCCAATCATCGACTTTGCCCAAATGGGGGCTGCAAATAACATTTCAAGGGGCAGGGGGAAAATAAATTTCACGTGAGATAATGTTGGTCGTTCGCAAGTTATTCCTTTATGTCACCCTCGAAGAATTACTACTGGCGCATTGCCGGCTTTTACTTTTTTTACTATGCCTTTATCGGCATGTTCGCGCCCTATTGGAGCTTGTATCTCAAGTCCATCCATTTTGACGCGATTGAAATCTCCATCTTGCTGTCGATTCAGCCAGTGATGCGCATGATTGCGCCGACTATTTGGGGTTGGCTGGCAGACCACACGGGAAAAAGATTGCTAGTGGTGCAGATCGCGGCCACGCTGAGTGCTCTGTTTTATCTGGGCGTGTTTTTTACCACCAGTTTCTGGGGGATGTTTCTAGTATTGATGTTGATGGCGTTTTTTTGGAGCGCTTCAATGCCCTTGGTGGAAGCCACCACCATGACCTATCTGGGCAAAAACACCGCGCACTACGGACGCATTCGTTCTTGGGGTTCCATTGGCTTTATCGTGGCGGTAGTGGGTCTTGGTTATGCCTTTGATTATATTGAGATAGCCTGGTTATTATGGGCGGGCTTGGTGTGCGAGCTGGGCATTCTGCTTTTCTCACGGCAGATTCCAAAAACCGAAGTGTTAGCGCATCACACTGATACTCAATCCATCAAACAACTCGTGTTGCAACCTGCCGTCTTGGCGCTGTTTAGTGCATGCTTTTTAATGTCCGTTGCACATGGCCCTTACTATACTTTTTACTCCATCTATCTTGTCGATCACGGTTATGCGAAAAGCTCGGTCGGTGGGCTATGGGCGCTAGGTGTTATTTGCGAGATCGGCGTGTTTTTTCTGATGCCAGCCTTGGTCAAGCGTTTCGGCTTTACGCGAATTTTATGGATTAGTTTTGCGGCTGCCATCGTGCGCTTTATGTTGATTGCATGGGCAGTGGATTACATCGCACTGCTGCTGGCCGCGCAGGTGCTGCATGCGTTGACTTTCGGTGCGTATCACGCAGCCTCGGTGGGTTTGGTGCATCAGTTTTTTCAAGGCAGGCATCAATCAAAAGGACAGGCGCTATTTGGTAGTGTTACCTATGGCGCGGGTGGCGTGCTGGGTGGGCTGGCGAGTGGGCCGATTTGGCAGCACTGGGGGGCATCTTCTCTTTACACCTTAAGCGCAGTGATGGCGCTGTTAGGTTTGTTGATCATTGTGCGTCTGAGAAAAATAGTTGTTTGAAATGTTAAACTGCTAGACATTCCACAGGAGTTTAAAGTTAATGAGCCAAGTTTTTTTGTATGACACAACCCTGCGCGATGGTACGCAACGCGAAGATATATCGCTGTCGGTGGATGACAAACTCGCCATTGCCCAGCGTCTCGCTGACTTTGGTTTTCACTATATCGAAGGCGGCTGGCCCGGTTCAAATCCCAAAGACGCAGAATTTTTTGCGCGCGCTGCTAAGCTTAATTTAGGTAAAGCCAAGCTCGTCGCTTTTGGACGTACTCGCCAAAAAACCTTACAGTGCGAGCAAGACAGCAACTTGCAGGCACTTTTGGATGCCGCCACGCCCGTGGTGACGATGGTGGGCAAAAGCTCCGACTATCACGTTAAAACTGTGCTCTCCGCCACGCTAGAAGAAAATCTCGCGATGATTCGCGATAGCGTGGCCTACATGAAATCCAAAGGGCGCGAAGTGATGTTCGACGCAGAACATTTTTTTGATGGTTTCATCGCTAATCGTGATTACGCGCTGGCCACCTTAAAGGCCGCAGCAGATGCCGGAGCAGACTGGCTTGTGCTGTGCGAAACCAACGGAGGTAAACTGCCGTGGGAAGTAGAAGAAATCGTTCGCGAAGTCAGTCAGCACATTGGTACTCCATTGGGTGTGCATTGCCATAACGATAGCGGCTGTGGCGTGGCGAATTCAATGGCTGCCGTGCGTGGTGGTTGTACCCAAGTGCAGGGCACTATCAACGGTTATGGGGAGCGCGTCGGCAATGCTAATTTGACGACCATCATTCCCGGCTTGCAGTTGAAAATGAATCGCCCCGTAGTAACGCCCGAGCAATTGCGCGAGCTCACTGCGCTGGCACATTTTGTGGCTGAAATGGTCAATCTCAAACACTACAACCACGCGCCTTATATCGGCCACAGCGCCTTTGCCCATAAGGGTGGCATTCATGTCGCGGCGATCTTAAAAGCTAGCGACACCTACCAGCATATCGACCCCGCCTTGGTGGGCAACGAAATGCGCTCAGTGGTTTCTGAGTTATCAGGTCGTGGCAATATTCAGTTTCATGCGAAAGCGTTGGGCATTGATCTGAATAACGAAGATGCGCAACGCGTACTGAATCACATCAAACATCTGGAGCACGAAGGTTTTACCTTTGAGGCGGCCGATGCGAGCGTAGAGCTAATGTTGCACCGCCTGCGCGCCGACTATTTGCAACCATTTGAATTAATTGATTACTTTGTAATTACCGAACGCCGCCAAAGCCGTGGTTTGTTGTCAGAGGCGACCGTGAAGGTGAAGGTTAATGGCGAAGTGAAATTCGTCGCAGCCGAAGGCAATGGCCCGGTGAATGCGCTTTCCACCGCTTTGCGTAGCGCGCTTTCGGCTGAATACCCTGTGCTAAAAACTGTGCGCCTCATCGACTACAAAGTGCGTATTTTGGATAGCGGCAATGGTACTTCCGCATTGATTCGCGTGTTGATTACTTTCCAGGGCGGTGGTCATGTGTGGACTACGGTAGGCGCCAGTACCAACATCATTGATGCTAGCTGGCGTGCTTTGTCAGAAAGTTTGGAATACGCGCTTGTGAAATTAAATAATTCCTCAGCTTCAGCTCACTGAGCCTTGGCGCGCAAGCCATTGCCTGTGGCATAATCCGCAACCCCGCGAAGGTAATTAATCATGAATCCACAAACGCTTTACGACAAACTTTGGAATAGCCATTTGGTTCGCACTGAGCCGGATGGAACTTCTTTAATCTATATTGACCGCCATCTGGTGCACGAAGTGACCAGCCCGCAAGCGTTCGAAGGCCTCAAATTGGCGCAGCGCAAACCGTGGCGTAGCGACTCGATGATTGCCGTCCCCGATCACAACGTACCAACAACCAAGCGAAGCAGCGGCATCGCTGATCCCATCTCGCGTTTGCAAGTGGAAACACTAGATGCGAACTGTGCTGAGTTCGGCATTATTGAATTCAAGATGAATGACATTCGCCAAGGCGTGGTGCACGTGATGGGCCCGGAGCAGGGCGTGACTTTGCCCGGCATGACAGTAGTTTGTGGCGATTCGCACACTAGCACGCACGGTGCATTCGGTGCCTTGGCGCACGGCATCGGGACTTCCGAAGTTGAGCACGTGATGGCGACGCAGTGTCTTGTAGCAAAAAAATCTAAGGCGATGTTGGTGCAGGTGAATGGCAAGTTGCGCAAAGGTGTAACTGCTAAAGATATCGCGTTGGCAGTGATCGGCAAAATTGGCACAGCGGGTGGTACCGGTTTCGCTATTGAGTTTGCAGGCAGCGCGATTCGCGATTTGAGCATGGAAGGTCGCATGACCCTATGCAACATGGCGATTGAAGCAGGCGCTCGTGCTGGCATGGTGGGCGTGGATGAAAAAACGGTGGAGTATGTGAAAGGCCGTCCGTTCGCACCAAAGAGTGAGCAGTGGGATAAGGCGATGGCACATTGGTACACCTTGCGTAGCGATGAAGATGCGATGTTCCATGCGATGGTTGAGCTAGATGCCAGCTTGATTAAGCCACAAGTAACTTGGGGGACTTCCCCCGAGATGGTGTTGCCGGTAGATGGAGTTGTGCCTGATCCAGCAAAGATGAGTGATGCAGTAAGGCGCGGAGATA
>JFJP01001873.1_pt1 | contig 22945 bp, 17 predicted proteins | sample 431651 | NCBI WGS metagenome assembly JFJP01 (sample SAMN02602958, study PRJNA72255) | Microbial mat metagenome, whole genome shotgun sequencing project. | biome: fresh water; feature: sink hole; material: water; isolation source: purple microbial (photo- and chemosynthetic) mats found in...
CGCTGCTCATTGTGCTTTATTGGGTTCGCAAATTGAGCACCCTGAACAAGGAGCTTGAACGTTTATCGATCACCGACCGGCTCACCGGTTTGTTCAATCGGGTGAAACTCGATGTTGAATTCGAATCTGAACTGCAACGTTCGATGCGTTTTGGACAGCCGTTCAGCATCATCCTGCTCGATATAGATCACTTCAAACAGGTGAATGACGTGCATGGTCATCAAATTGGCGACCAGACCTTGATCGAAGTAGCGAAGATTCTGGCGGTCAACACCCGCGAGACCGACACCATCGGACGCTGGGGCGGCGAAGAATTCCTGCTTATTTGCCCCCAGACCGATGCGGCCGGCGTCGCGAAACTGGCGGAAAACCTGCGCCAAAAGATGGAACAGCATGTTTTCCCGGTGATCGAGAAAAAGACCGCTAGTTTTGGCGTAACCACCTACCGCCCCGGGGACCAGGAAAAGGATATGGTGAGCCGTGCCGACGCCGCACTCTACGCAGCCAAGCGCAACGGCCGCAATCGCGTCGAGGTTAAAGCTTGAAACCGCTTTTGACCGTTGCTTGCTTTTCATGACGCCGGGTATGCACGCGAAATCTTGCCGCTTCAATGTCACTCGTCAACTGGGTGAGTCCGCTGTGCGCCTGTTTAGCTTGTTTTGCCTGTTTGGTCTGTTTTTACTTGGCATGGGCTTGGCGCGCAACGCACATGCCGGCAATGACCTGGCCGACGCATTTGCCGACAGCAAGACCTTCGGCTTTGCCAAGTTGATGGTTGTCGCCGATGACAAAAAAGGCGGCCGGCCAAATCAGGCTACGCCGGGTTTCGGTGGCAAGCTCGGCATCGAGACGGGTTCTTGGCATGACTTCAGCTTCAAGGCGGCCTGGTACACAACCAGCGACCTGGGCATGCGGCGGGATGACCCGAGACAAACCGATGCCTACATGTTCGATTTGAACAAGAAGCCCTATTCCTTGCTCGGCGAACTTCAGCTCAACTATGTGGCGGGAAACACCCGCTTGGTCGCTGGCCGACAGGAATTCTTCTCGCCGATCATCAATACCTATGACTACCGCATCATTCCCAACCTGTTCGAGGCCGCCACCCTGACCAACCGGGATATTCCAGACACCACGGTCACCCTTGCCTATGTCAGCAAAATGTCGGGGCTCGATGGGCTGGTGACCTACTCCGAATTCCGCAGCATGTCGCAGCAGACCTACACCTCATTAATGGTCGCCAGCGATGCAACGCCTGATGCAATCAACGGCGATACGCTCGATCCTTCCTCGGTGGTCGGCGAACACGGCGTATGGGTGACCGGCATCGTGCATGGCAAGGAAAACAACGTTCAACTGTGGAATTTTTACGGGGTCGATACGCTGAACATCGGGTATCTCGATGGCCGTTTGAAGAAGGCGCTGAATCGGGATGTTGCCGCCCGGTTCGAAGGGCAGGCCTATCGGGTCGTCGAGGTTGGCCGATTCAAGGACTATCTGGCGCAGCAAGGACTCAATGCAAGTTACAGTCTGATTGGGTTGAAAGGCACACTGGCACATCAACCCAGCGGCATCAGCGCGTCTTTCGCGGCCAATCGGTTTACTGGCAATCAGCGCACGGTAACCGCATTCGGCAACTGGGGCGGATATCCGGAATTCGTCAGCATGCCCTACATGTATGCCGAGCAAGACGGAATCTCGGCAATTGCGAAGAGCCGTTTGGCAAGGATAACGCTCCTGTTCGATCTGGCGGCCTACGGGTTGAAAGATCAGAGCCTGCTGCTTGGCCATGCAGTTATCGATATTGACGACCGCATCCTGCCGGACAGCGACATCAAGACCCACACCCTGCTCTATCGGGTAAAAATCTCGCCGCAACTCTCGGCGCGCATTGCACTGGAAGCCAGAAGCTCACACAACGCCAGATATGACAACGAGTTCGTTGCGCTGGCATTGCGATATGACTTTTAAATCTTTCAAAGCTCGATTCGTGCTTGTGTGAGAAAGCCAGGCAGCCTGCCAGGCTTTGTTTGTCAATCGCGTAAAACCACCCTGGCGAGTTCATTTTTCCGGAACCCACCCTTCAAGGCCCAAGTTCAGTCAGCGCACCAATCCGAGGCAACGCATCAACACTGCCGCCCCATGCCAGTGCACAGACTTCCGTAAAAACAGGTGTATTACCGGCCAAGCCCCATTCTGAGGCGCTCTTTGGCAGATGGCAGAGTTCTTGCAAGTACCGGGAATATTCCCGGAGTTGCCTATGTATCGGTTCATGCTGGATTTGATCGGACGCCTCAGCGTCAGCCGCAAGCTGATGTTGATTTACGCGCTTGACTTGTCGGCGGTCATTTTCGTTTCCACCATTCTGATCAACGAAAAATTTATCGCGATCGACTTCGCGCGCAAGGAAATCGTCGGCAACGAATACATTGCGCAAGTCCGCGAAGCCTCGCTCGGCGCGGTTGCCAGCGGTCTGCCGGGTTCGGCTTCGGCGGCGGTGCTTGCCGCCGAAGCACGCTTTGGCACCCTTCGCGGCGATCTCGGCAGCCAAGACCTGGCGCAGACTCTGGCCGACAGCTTGCTGAAGATCAGCGGCAGCGCGGCGGGCGAGGACACCGCCATCGCACCGGCTTTGCAAACCCTGATCACCCGTATCGGCAACCAATCGAATCTGATTCTCGACCCGGATCTCGACAGCTATTACACGATGTCCATCGTGGTGCTGCGATTTCCAGAACTGTTCGATCTGATCAGCCGCATCCGTGACAAAGCGCGCGAAGCGGGGACGGCGCCACTCGAAGAGCGGGCGCGCCTGCAGACCGAATACCTGATCCTGGAAGGTAGACTCGACGCCATTGCCAGCGGCATCAACGCCGATTATGCCGAGGCGCTGACGGCCGGCGCGCCGGCGCTGAGGGCAACGCTGGAGCCATCCCGCCACGACTTGCTGAGCGCTATCGACGCGCTGCGCACCAGCACGCGCCAGATCGCCATCGAGCAAAAAAATGACATCACCGCGCCCAAGCTCGACCAGATCGTCTTCACCGCGCAAACGCAACTGAACCAGGCGTGGATGCTCGCCGGGATCGCGCTCAACGATCTGCTGCAAAAGCGGATCGATGGCTTGTTCGAGCGCATGTGGTTGCATCTGGGCACTGCGGTGGCGCTGTTGCTGGTCATTCTCAGCGTGGTTTATTTCGTCGCCAGACAGATTGCACTGCCGATCCGCCGTCTTTCCATGGTCGCCGAGAACGTGCGTGTTTCCGGCGACTACACCTTGCGCGCGGAATGGCGATCCAGCGACGAAATCGGACGCTTGATTGCCGCCTTCAACGACATGCTGCTGCAGCTCGATCGCAGCCGTCATATCGAACAGGAACTCGCCGCGCAGGCGAGCGCCGCCGAGGCGCAGCGCAACTTGCTGGAAGCGGTGCCGATTCCGCTGATGGTGACCGCAACGCCGCACCATGAAGTGCTGCATACCAACGCGCAAGCGCAGGCCTGGCTGGAGGGCAACCTGACCGACCCCTGGCTGAAGGGACTACAGCCGGAAGCGCGCGCGCAGTTCTTTCAGATGCTCGCCGACACCGGTGCGGCGCATGAATTCGAAGTGCTCTGGCATGGCGCGACGCGCTCCGACTGGGCGTTGATTTCAGCCCAGCGCATGCGTTATCAGGACCGTGACGCAGTGCTGACCGCCTTTACCCCGATCGGTCGACTGAAGCAGATGGAACAGCGTCTCGAACTCTGGGCCAAGGTCTTCGAGGCCTCCTCCGAGAGCATCATGATCACCGATGCCGAGCGGCGCATCCTCACCGTCAACCGGGCGTTCTGTCGCAGCACCGCCTACGAGTTCAGTGAAATAGTCGGCCAGATGCCCGAGATTCTGTGCTCGGACCACCATCCAAGCGGCTTCTACAGCGAAATCTGGCTAGCCACCCGTGTGCGCGGCACCTGGCAGGGTGAAATGTGGATCCAGCGCAAAACCGGCGAAGCCATTCCAGTGTGGGCGGTGTTCAACGCGGTACGCGACGAACTCGGCCAGATCACGCATGTGATCGCCACCTCCTTCGACATCAGCGAACGCAAGGCCAACGAGCAGCGCATCACCCACCTCGCCCAGCACGATGTATTGACCGACCTGCCGAATCGTTTGCTTTGTGTCGAGCGTCTGCAAATGGCGTTGCAGCAGGCGGAACGCCAGAATTGGCGCGTCGCGGTGTTGTTCATCGACCTCGACCGCTTCAAGAACATCAACGATTCACTTGGCCACCATATAGGCGATGGCCTGCTGCGTTCGGTCTCGCATCGTTTGCTGGAAGCGGTCCGCGCCGGCGACACGGTGAGCCGGATGGGTGGCGACGAGTTCGTGGTCATCCTCAACGGCGTTACCGATGTTGAGGAGATCACTCAGATTGTCGAGCGCCGCCTGATTCCGCTGATCCGCCAACCTCACGACATTGACGGCGCCGAGCTGCATGTTTCCTGTAGCGTCGGCATCGCGGTGTATCCGGAGGACGGTGGTGAAATCGACACCTTGATGCGCAATGCCGACGCAGCGATGTATCAGGCCAAGTCGCAAGGTCGCAATAACGCCCAGTTTTTCACCATCGAAATGGACCGGCGCCTGCGCGAGCGGATGCAAATTGAAAACGACTTGCGCGTCGCCATCGAGCGGCAAGAACTGCGCATCTATTACCAGCCGCGCGTCGACTGCCGCAGCGGCAAACTACTTGGCGCCGAAGCGCTGGTACGCTGGCAGCATCCCGAGCAAGGCCTGGTCACGCCGGCGCATTTCATCTCGATTGCGGAGGAATGCGGCCTGATCATTCCGCTCGGCGCATGGGTGCTCGCCCAGGCTTGCCGCCAGCAAGCGCTTTGGCGGGACAACGGTTTTGGCAATATCGTCATCTCGGTCAACGTCTCCGCGCCGCAACTGCATGACCCCGAATTGCTGAAAACGCTGCGCCGAGCGATTTCCGACAACGGCATCAGCGCGAACATGATCGAACTGGAGTTGACCGAGTCGCTGCTGATGGAAGACGTCAGCAGCACCATCGATCTGCTGCACGAGATCAAGGCGCTGGGCATCTCACTCTCGGTGGATGACTTTGGCACCGGCTATTCCAGTCTCAACTACCTGCACCGCTTCCCGATCGACAAATTGAAGATCGACCAATCCTTTATCCGCGACATGCTCGACGACCCCAACGATCTTGCCATCACCAAAGCGGTGATCGGCCTCGGCCACACCCTCGGGCTGCGAGTGGTCGCCGAAGGCGTCGAGAAAACCGAGGAAATGCGCGTGCTATACGCCGCCGGCTGCGACGAATTGCAGGGCTATCTGTTCGGCAAACCGATGCCGGCGGCGGAATTCGAACACTGGCAAAACACTTGCGGCTACATCAAGTGGGCTTAGCAACAACTCGCCCGCCTCAAACCGAGTTGCGCCACTCCGTATCCTCGCCATCGAACAACCGGTTCGCCTCGATCGGCCCCCAGCCACCGGCGGCATAGGAGTGGATGAAATCACGCTCCTGCGCCCAATAGCGCAAGATCGGATCAACCACCCGCCAAGCCCACTCGACTTCATCGAAACGAATAAACAAGGTGCGGTCGCCTTCGATGACATCGAGTAACAATGCCTCGTAGGCATCGAGCGGGGTTTCATCCGAGTTGCGATAACTGGCGTTGAGTTTCACCACCCGGGTATTCATATCCAGGCCGGGCTGCTTGGCGTGGATCTCCAGATGCATGCTTTCGTCGGGTTGAATCGACAGCACGATCCAGTTCGGTTCCAGCGTTTCCAGCGGTGTTTCGCGGAACAGTTGCTGCGGTGGATGACGCAAACGCAGCGCGATCATCGACATCGACTTCTTCAATCGTTTGCCGGTGCGCAGATAAAACGGCACGCCGCGCCAACGCCAGTTGTCGATGTAGAACTTGGCGGCGACGAACGTCTCGGTGACCGAATCCGGTTCGACGCCGGATTCATCCTGGTAGCCCGGCACTTCGACTGCACCCACCTTGCCGGCCTTGTACTGCGCGCGGAAGGCATGCGCGTGTACCGAACGTTTCGAGATCGGCCGGATTGATCGCAAGACTTTTACCTTCTCGTCGCGCAACGCATCGGCCTCCAGCGCCGGCGGCGGTTCCATGCCGACCAGGGTGAGCAATTGCATCAGATGGTTCTGCAGCATGTCACGCAATGCCCCGGCCTTGTCGTAGTAATCGGCACGTTTATCGATGCCGACATCCTCCGCCACGGTAATCTGCACGTGGTCGATGTAATTGCGGTTCCATAACGGCTCGATCAAGGTATTGGCGAAACGGAAAACCAGCAGGTTCTGCACCGTTTCCTTGCCCAGATAATGGTCGATGCGGAAAACCTGTTTTTCATCGAAATAGCGATGCAACAATTTATTCAGAATCTGCGCCGACTCAATATCGACGCCGAAGGGTTTTTCCACCACGATGCGATGCAGCCCGCGCGGTTTGGAAAGTCCGGCGCCATCCAGATTCTTGATCACCGCCGAAAAATCGCTCGGCTTGATCGCCAGATAAAAAACCACGTTGGAGCACACCCCCAGCTTCGGTTTGGCGAGCACTTCCTTCAAATCGACATAGGCCTGCGGATCGTTCAACTCGCCGCGCAGATAATCGAAACGGCTGGCGAAACGGTCCAGCGATTCCCCCTCCGCGCGCAACTTTTGCAACAACAGCGCTTTCACATTCTCGCGCCAACTGGCATCGGTAAATTCACGTCGACCAAAAGCAACAAAGTTAAGTCCATCCGGCAATTTTCCGGCGACTTCAAGGCGATATAAAGATGGCAGCAACTTGTTGGAAGCGAGGTTGCCGGTTGCGCCAAAAATGACGAAATTACACGGGGGCAGCGGAGTTTCTTGATCGAACATGGCCGATTAATCCTGAAAAAAGGGGGGCGGTTTTCCGCGAAGCGCGCTTATTTCTGCACGGCGTGACCGCCGAAACCTTGCCGCATCATGGCCAGCATCTGATTGGCGAAGTCGCCCTTGCCCTGACTGGCGAAACGGCTCATCAGCGCCAACGTCATCACCGGCGTCGGCACCCCCAGATTGATCGATTCCAACGCTGTCCAGCGCCCCTCGCCGGAATCAGCAACAACTGGCGCAATACCTTCCAGTTGCTGATCGTTTTTCAGGAAATCGGCAGACAGATCGAGCAACCAGGAACGCACCACCGAACTGTGCCGCCAGAGTTCGGCGATCGCGGCGATGTCGAGTTCGAATTCCTGCTTCGCACTCATTAACGCAAAGCCCTCGGCCAACGCCTGCATCATGCCGTACTCGATGCCGTTGTGAACCATTTTGGTGAAGTGTCCGGCACCGACCGGCCCGGCATGAAGCCAACCGGTTTCCGGCGTCGGCGCGAGGGCTTGCAGGTAGGGTTGCAGACGCGCCAGATCCGGCTCGGTGCCACCCGCCATCAAACAATAGCCATTTGCCAGCCCCCAGACGCCGCCAGAGACGCCGACATCTGCAAAGCTCAAGCCAAGATCGCGCAACACGCCGGCCCGGCGCATGGCTTCCTGATAAAAACCATTGGCGCCATCGACCAGCAAATCCCCAGCCGACAACAGCGACGACAGCTCCTTGATTGCCGCCTCGGTCGCCTCGCCAGCCGGCAACATCAACCAGACGATGCGCGGCGCGGCGAGCGATTCGACCATTTCTCGAGCCTCGTGGCAGGCGACCACGTTGACTTCTTCCGCCGCTAATTTTTCGGTTACCGCGAAGCTGCGGTTCAAGGCATGCACCTTGATGCCGCCCCGCGCAAGACGTCGCGCCATGTTGCCGCCCATGCGACCGAGACCATAAAGACCGATTTCCAGCATGCCATGCTCCATTGTTGAGTTTTGAATTGAATAAACGTCAGTAGTATCAACGCCGAGAAAGGACAAACCGGGACACAATAACCGGTTTCAAGCTCACACTTTCACATAAACCCAGCCTTGCCCCATCCGCGTCATGATCTCGTTGATGGCGGAACTGGCGGCATGCGCCACCGGCACCAGTTCAACTTTGACCCCCTCGCGTTTCAGCCGCGCCACAGTCTGGCCACAAGCGACAAAACTCAGATTGGCGTGACGCTGCGCCATCGCCTCGATGCGCTCGGCCAACGGCGTCACATCGGCCCGCAACAGATCGAGACCATCGCTGTTGGCGACAATTTGAATGCGCGCATCAGGCTGCCGGGCGAGCAGCGTATCAGCCAGATCGAGCGCTTTGACCAGTCGATCTCGCGCACCGGAATCAAGATGCAGAATGAGCTTGTTTTGATCAATTTGCTGACTCAAAGCAACCGCCCGATACCCCTCCGGCAATGCCGCGAGTCGTTGGTAGGACAGACCAGGTGAATTGAAATCGCGCGCCAGCCAGCCCGCTCCAATGCCGACCGCCAACAGCAAACCGGCCGCCAACGCTTGCCGGTTTCCCGCCTGTAGTCGCCGATGTTCACGCTTCGGCGCGGCAGGCGGTTCGGCATAGGCGCCTTTGACACGCTCCTTCAATGTGCGCAATTCGCAGACTTCCGCCTTGAACGTCGCATCCGACTCCAGACGCAGCAAGGCCTGAGCGCGTTCATCGTCGGCCAGTTCGCCATCGATAAAAGCGTCGAGATACAGTCGCGACAAGGATTCATTCGAATCTTTCATTTCACCCTCCTGATCGTCGCTCGACCACTTTCAAACGGTTTTTCGGCCGGCTTCTGTTGCTCCATGAAATGCTGCTTCAGCGCTTGTCGCGCTCGCGCCAAACGGCTCATCACAGTGCCCACCGGCACGCCCAGAATGGCGGCCACCTCGGCATAGCCGAATTCTTCAATATCCACCAACGTCACCACCTGGCGCTGCCCCAGTGGCAGACCCGCAATCGCCAGACGCACCCGCTGTATGGTTTGCCGGCTGGCATAGCGCTGCTCCGGCGAGGGCGATTCATCAACGATGGCGTCGTCGAGATCATCTACATCGGTAAATTCCCTGCGCGCGCGCAAGTGGTCACGCCAACAGTTGTTCAAGATCGAGAACAGCCAACTTTCCAGCGCCTGCGCATCGCGCAATTGATCGCTTCTGGCCAGCGCCTTGATCAGCGCGTCCTGGGCCAGATCATCGGCCAGCGCGGCATCGTGGCACCAGGCGTAGGCCAGTCGATAAAGCCGAGGGCGCAATTCATCCAACCGGCGCCGCAGCGAAAAATCAAGTCGGGAAAAAAGTTTCAGCAAATGACGCTCCTGGTTGCAAATTCAAAATCAAACGCGGGTGTTCGCCCGCTCAATGGAGGACGCCCGGACAGGACGAAATATTCCACTTCGTAACCAGGAACAGGTGCTGCGCATCCAAGATTTTTGCATTTGTTATTCCATTTTCCGAGACGAATCGCAGGGTAACAAGGCCATGTTTTTGCGTTTCGAGTGTGGTTCCGGCATTTTCGGCTTGGAAAGACTGCGATCACATCCCGTCTGCGGGAAACCTGAAATCATGAATTTGCTGAATCAACCTACCTGTCCGCCAGTGGACTGCGCCTGACCGGAATGTGTCATCGACAGGTTTTAACGCTTTCGGTATACATGCATATACCTAACTCAGTTTCAATCTATTGATCTGCGGCTATTTCCGATAAAGTTGTCGGCATTGCCATCGACAATCTGATAGCAAACAAATAAGGACTTCAAAATGCGTATTTTGTTCGTCGCGTCCGAGGCGGCCCCGCTCATCAAGACCGGCGGCCTGGCTGATGTATCCGGCGCTCTGCCATCGGCTCTGCGCAAGATCGGGATTGATTGCCGAGTTCTGCTGCCGGGCTATCCGGTCGTCATGTACAAACTTGAATCGACCCGTCAAGTCGCCCGCTTCGACCAGTTTCTCGACGCCGAGGGCAAGCCGCTGGCGGCCCGCTTGCTGTTGTGCGGCATCTCAGGTTCCGACACACCGATCTATGTTCTCGACGCCCCAGCCGTGTTTGCTCGCGCCGGCGGCCCTTATCAGGACAGCGATGGCATCGATTATCCCGATAACGCTCACCGCTTCGCCCTGCTCAGCCAAGTCGCCGCGATTCTCGCTGGCGCAGCATCGCCGATCGATTGGCAGCCGGACATTTTGCACTGCAACGATTGGCAAACCGGCCTGGCGCCGGCTTACCTGCGCTTATCCGGCAACCAAACGCCGATCGTGATGACCGTACACAATCTCGCGTATCAAGGCATTTTCCCGCCGAAAACGCTGACGCATCTGAATCTGCCGGTATCCTCTTTTTCGATCGAAGGAACCGAGTACTACGGCAATCTCTCGTTCCTGAAGGCGGGCCTGTATTACGCCAACCACATCACCACCGTCTCCCCCACCTACGCGCTGGAAATTCAGCAACCTCATCTGGGCATGGGAATGCAAGGTTTGTTGGCAAGCCGTCAACATCAGCTTTCCGGCATCCTCAATGGCATCGACACCGATGAGTGGAATCCGGCGGCGGATCGCCATTTGCGCTGTGAATTCAATGCCCGCGCACTCGCCGGCAAGAAGCAATGCAAGCATAAACTGCAAGAAGAACTTGGCCTTGAACCGCTGGCCAACGCCCCGCTGTTCGGCATTATTGCGCGCATGGCGCATCAGAAGGGACTCGACCTGGTGCTCGCCATCGCCGATGGCATCATCGATCGGGGCGGTCAGATCGCCATGCTCGGCACCGGTGAAAAATCCATCGAAATCGCGGTTCGCGCCCTGGTTGCCCGTCACCCGGGCAAGGTCGCCGCACTGATTGGATATAACGAAGGCTTGTCGCATCGCATCGAAGCCGGCTCCGACATATTCCTGATGCCATCCCTATTCGAACCCTGCGGCTTGAACCAGATGTACAGCCTGCGGTATGGCAGCGTGCCGATTGTTCATGCCACCGGCGGCCTGCGCGACACCGTCGAAGACGGCGTCACCGGCTTTGTCTTCCACCAACCGACCCCGCACGCCCTCTGGCTGGCGGTTGAACGCGCGCTCGACCTTTATCCGCAAAAGCCGGCCTGGAAAAAGCTGGTGCAGACCGGCATGAACCGCGATTTCAGTTGGAACAAGAGCGCATTGGCTTATCAGGCTCTCTATCAGAGCTTGCTGCCGCTCGAAGCATGAAGATTCGGCGCCGGCTCCGATAAACTTTCAAATCCAGCCAAACGAGGCATTTCATGGATATTTCCAGCACAGCCGAAGCCGTCCTTAATGCACAGAAATCATTGCTGGCCAGCAATGTGCAGATGGCGATGTTGAAATCTTCCGCGCAGACTGAATCGCAAACCGTGATGCAACTGCTCGAAGGCGCTGTTCAGGCCGCCGCAAATCCAGCGCACCTGGGCAATCTGATCGACACATCGGCCTGAGCAACCCGCTTGCGTGAGGGGGTTGGTTGGCTCGGCCGCCTCAAGCCGTGCAATCAAGCTATATTCAAAGCGATCAACTTACTTACATCAGGGGCTACCCGCATGAATCTGCGCGATCTGGCTGTTCCGACCGTCCTGGCAACGCCCGGCATGCGGGTTGCCGATCTCTTTCACGAATGCGTCCGGGTGCAGATGCCGGGCATTCCCTATCGTGACGCGATGGGCCGGATCACTGGCAAGGCCTCCATCCGACACATCCTGAAAATGACTTGCCTGCCGGACTACCTGACCAAGCATTCGCACATGCTCGGCGACCACCTGGACCACCTCAGGTTTCCCGAAGTAAACAGTCGCGAAATCCTCTCACGCACGATCGACGGCTTCATTCTGCCCACCCTGTCCCACGTCAACTCCAGCGCCCCGATCACCAAAGCGCTGGCGATCATGGAGCAGGACAACACCACCTATATCTTCATTCTGGATGGTGACGAATACCACGGCGCGATCAGCATCATGAGCCTGGCCCAACACATGTTGAATCTGGCTCAGTCATGAGTACGCCGGCATTCAACAGCGAAATGGGGCTGGCGCTAGGCATCTTGTTGCTGGCCTACGTGCTGATTTTTACCGAGGTCATGCACCGTTCTTACGCCGCCCTGCTGGGAGCAGTGGTGATGGTCATGCTGGGTGGCTGGGCGGGTTTCTACAGCCAGGAAGAAGCCCTGATGGCGGTGGACGGCAATACCATGTTGCTGCTGATGGCAATGATGCTGCTGGTCTCCATGCTGCGCCCCACCGGCGCTTTCGAGTACCTGGGCATCCGTCTGGCGAAACTCGCAAAAGGCAATCCGCGCGTGCTGCTGATCTATTTGTGCGCGGCGGTCAGCCTGCTCAGCACGATTCTCGACAACGTCACCACGGTGATCATTTTTGCGCCGCTGACGGTGCTGGTCACCCGCATGCTCAACCTCAACCCGGCGCCCTTCCTGATCGCCGAAGCCATGATGTCCAACATCGGAGGCGCTGCGACATTGGTGGGCGACCCGCCCAACCTCATGATCGGCAGCGCCGCCGGCATCGATTTCGTCCGTTTTCTGCTCCACATGGGGCCGATCGTCGTGCCGGTCTGGGTCGTTAGCATTGGCCTGATGCTGTTTCTGTTTCGCCGCGAATTACAGCCGGTCGATGCGTCCGCGATCATTGATCTGGACGAGAACAAAGCGATCAACGACTGGCCCGCACTGAAGCGCATCGTCAGCATCCTGGCGGGGGTAATCATCCTGTTTTTCCTCCACCACACGCTGCACTGGTACCCCGCTTTCGTCAGCCTGATCGGCCTGGCGCTGGCCCTGGCCTGGATGCGGCCTGATCCGGAAAAGTTGATGACCAAGGTGGAATGGTCGGTGCTGCTGTTCTTCGCCGGCCTGTTCGTCCTGGTCGGCGGTGTCGAAGCCTCCGGATTGCTTGGCCTGGTCGGCGCGCATCTGGCCGCCTTTGCCAGCCAACCCGGCCAACTGCTCACCACCGCGCTGGTGTTGATGTGGGTAGCAGGACTGCTCAGCGCGGTGATCGACAACATTCCGTTCACCGTCACCATGATTCCCATCGTCGCCGCGCTGGAACAACAAGGCGTCAACGTCACGCCGTTGTGGTGGGCGCTGGCGCTGGGGGTGGGTCTGGGCGGCAACGGCACCCATATCGGCGCAACCGCCAACGTTATCTGCATCGCCGAGGCCGAGCGCTCCCGTTTGCCGGAAGCCCGCATCTCCCCGGCGCGCTGGATGAAGGTCGGCATGCCGGTGATGTTCGGCAGCTTGAGCGTCGCCAGCGCCGTCTTTGCACTGTTCTTTACGGCGTTTTCATAAACTCGGGGTTTTCATAAGCGCGGAGTTGCCCCGAGCGAAATGAGTTGCCGATAGCGGAAGCAGTCCGCCAGATGGTCGTTGACCATCCCGGTGGCCTGCATATGGGCATACACAATGGTGGAACCGACAAACTTGAAGCCGCGTTTTTTCAGGTCGCGGCTGATCGTGTCCGACAGCGGCGTACTCGCCGGAAGCTGGCCGAGTTCTGTCCAGGTATTTTGAATCGGCTGGCCGTCGACGAAGCGCCAGAAATAAGCATCCAGCCCCCCGAACTCCTCCCGAATCGCCAACGTTGCGCGGGCATTGACGATAGTCGAAGCCACTTTCAATCGATTCCGCACAATGCCGGGATCAGCCAGCAAGCGCGCCACATCGACCTCGTCATAACGCGCGATGCGTTCAGCATCGAACTGATCAAACGCCCGCCGGTAACCTTCGCGCTTCTTCAGGATGGTGGACCAGGACAACCCCGCCTGCGCCCCCTCCAGAATCAGAAACTCGAACAAGGCGCGCTCGTCATGCAGCGGCACGCCCCACTCGGTATCGTGATATTCGACATAAAACGGTTCACTGCCGCACCATGGGCAACGCTTGGAAGTGACATCAGCATTCATTCGTTTAATCCGCCGGTTTAAATTGCGCCCACGCCAACATCAGACCGGCAAGCGCGCGCCATTGATGCAACGTCAGCCCCAGGCCGATCAAGGCGGCTCCGGCCCAGACGCGCAGGCTCACTATTTCGCCATTCAGCAGGCTGCCCAACAACAGCGCCAACACCGGCGTAACCAGGGTAATCAGCGCAACCTTGCCAGTCTCCAGATGCTTGATGACATAGTAATAAAGGGCAAAACCGAGCACCGAACCGAACACGCCAAGATAGACGATGGCCGCACTCGCGCGCATCGGCACCTCATCCGGAATGTCGCCGCCAAAAAACCACCAGACCAGGATGAACAAGGGCAGCGACACCGCCAACGTGCCAGTGGTGGTCGCCAGTGGCGGACTGTCGTCACCGATACGCTTCATCATCACCAGGCCGGCAGAATAAATTGTCACCGCCGCAAGCAACGCCGCCACCCCGGCGACCGCATGCACGCCGCCGATTTCACCGCTATCACCGAAGATCACCGCTAACCCGGCCAGGCCAAGCAACATGCCGACCACACTGTTGACGCTGAACGGCGCCTCCTCCAACCAGAACACCGCCAACACCCCGGTCACCAACGGCGACAAGCCGAACAACACCGAAACCAGGCCGGAATGAATGTATTGCGAGCCCCAGTAAGTCAGCGTCATCGCTCCGAACAGCCCCAACCCGCCCGCCAGATAACTCTTCCGCGCCCGTGAATGCAGTGGCAAACGGATGCGCCACAATGCAAGAATCAGCCCCGCGACCAGCAGGCCAATCAACATTCTCGCGGTCACGGCAAAAGCGAATCCAGCGCCCTGCGCACTCCACTTGATCGCCAGCGGTGTAGTCGACCAGATCAGGATGACGGTGAGATAAGCAGCCGGGACGGACATGCCCAAACAGCGTCAGCGCGGGTTGAACTTGTTCGCGAGTTGCTGCAGTTTTTCCTGGTGCTGCTGCGCTTCCAGCTCGGCCTTGCGGCGCTCAGCCGCCTTCCTGAAACGCTCGCGCAGGGTTTCGGCTGCCTGTGTCTGTTGCTCACGAGTGACGACACCGGATGGGTTGCCATCGAGATCGAATCGCGGTGCATCCGCGATGATGGCCTTCAGGTAACGCGTCGTTGCGGTGTGTTGCTGCATGGCAAAGCGAACTTGTTTTTTATCGAGATCGGGAATCCGCTCGAGCAAGACTTTGTGGATGCCCAATGCCAAAGGACGATGCTCGCGAAAAACCGCGAACTCTTTGCACAACCGGGCCAGCATCGGGTTTTGACGACTGTTTACAGGGGTGGGATCGGACATGGAATCGCGCCGCTTATTGCTCGATGGCAAGGAGCTCAATTTCGAAATTGAGTACGGAATCGGGCGGGATGACGCCGGGAATACCACGCTTGCCATAAGCTGTTGCCGCCGGGCAGGTGAGCTTGGCCTTGCCGCCGACCTGCATTTTCTGCACCCCCAGGGTCCAGCAGGGAATGACTCTGTCGAGCGCAAAACTGATCGGCTCGTTACGCTTGAACGAACTGTCGAACTCGGCGCCATTGGTCAGCGTGCCACGGTAATGCACCCGAACCTTGCTATCGGCGCGGGGCGAAGCGCCGCTACCTTGTTTGACGTGCTGGACGATGACACCGGAGGGCATTTTTTCCATATTAGCGGCTGGCGCCTGGGCGCTGAAACTGGCTACCGCGATGGCGATGAGAAGTCGAGTTGTATACATTGGAAAAATCCAAGAGAAAAGAACGATAGTTTACCGGTCGCGGCGGACTTGAATGCGTTTGCACGCAGCCAGATCGGATTCAACCTATTCGAACAAGGTGTCGAGCAACATAGACATGGATCAATTCGGGCGTGTTGGCGGGAGGCGATGCAAGGCGACCAACGCTTGCGAGGGCTGACCAGGCTGCGCGTTGGTCAACGCGGCACCTCGCCCCCCCGTGCAGCCAGAATGTTCAAGTTGATGATGATCGACGCCTAACTCTTCGCCCCCAACGCGCTCATCAAAAACGCTTGCGCGTCAAAGCCCTTGCCACGTCGCGCACGCCGGCGAGACGTGCCATCCGACTGCATTTCCCAGGCGCGCTGGTTGTCCTTCAGGCAAGCTTTGAGGCCTTCGTTGATGACCCGGCGCTTGAGTTTCGGGTCGAGCAGCGGGAAAGCGGTTTCGATGCGGCGGAAGAAATTGCGGTCCATCCAGTCGGCGCTGGCCAGCCAGACATCTTCCACACCGCCATTGAGGAAGTAGAAGATGCGGTGATGTTCCAGGAAACGTCCGATCAGCGATCGCACGCGGATATTTTCGGAAAGACCCGCGATGCCCGGCTTCAAGGCGCAAACGCCACGCACGATCAAATCGATCTGCACCCCGGCCTGCGACGCCTCATACAACGCGGCGATAATGCGCGGTTCCAGCAGCGCATTCATTTTGGCGATGATGGCGGCTTTCTCGCCCCGCCGGGCGATTTCCGTCTCGTGGCGAATCGCCGCTATCATCCGCGGATGCATCGAGAACGGCGATTGCAGCAACAAAGTATGTTCGTGCGCCTTGCCCAGACCGGTGAGCTGCATGAAGACATCGTTGACGTCCTGGCACAGATCCGGCTGGCAGGTAAGCAAGCCGAAATCGGTATACATGCGGGCAGTGCGCGGATGGTAGTTACCGGTACCAAGGTGAGCATAGCGTTTGAGTTTGCCCGCCTCGCGCCGCACCACCAGCGCCAGTTTGGCGTGTGTCTTGTAGCCAACCACGCCGTACACCACATGCACGCCGGCTTTTTCCAGTTGTTCCGCCCAGTTGATATTGGCTTCCTCATCGAAGCGCGCCATCAACTCGACCACAACCGTGACTTCCTTGCCACGCTGGGCGGCGGAGATGAGCTGGCGCATCAATTCGGAATCGGTGCCGGTGCGATATACGGTCTGCCGAATCGCCAGCACATTCGAGTCTTCGGCGGCCTGACGGATGAAATCGATCACCGGCTGGAACGATTGATACGGATGATGCAACAGGATGTCGCCGGCGCTGATCGCCTGGAACAGATCCGACTGCTTGGTCAACGCGGCAGGCAAGCCGGATTTGAACGGCACAAATTTGAGATCGGGTCGTTCGACTTTTTCCGGCACGCCCATCAGGCGCACCAGGTTCACCGGCCCAAGAACCTGGAACAGATCTTCCTTGCCCAGACCAAACTGCTCAAGGAGAAAATGCGTCATATCCGGCGAGCAGTTATCCGCCACCTCCAGTCGCACAGCGTCACCGTAATGGCGGTGTGGCAATTCGCCCTGCAATTGCTCGCGCAGATTCTTGTTTTCTTCGTCGTCGACAAACAAATCGGAATTGCGCGTAACGCGAAACTGGTAGCAACCGCGCACCTCCATGCCGGGAAACAGTTCGCCGACATGGGCATGCAGAATGGAAGACAAAAATACAAAGCCGAATTCGCAACCGGCGATTTCAGTCGGCAATTGAATCACCCGCGGCAACGCGCGCGGCGCTTGCACCACGGCGCGATCCGAATTGCGACCAAAAGCATCCTTGCCGGACAACTCAACGGCAAAGTTAAGACTCTTGTTGAGCACATTCGGGAACGGGTGCGCCGGGTCGAGCCCGATCGGCGTCAGCACCGGCATCAGCTCATTGAAGAAGAAATTGCGTATCCACTCGGTTTGCTCGGCGCTCCATTGAGTGCGACGCAGAAAACGGATGTCCTGCTGCGCCAATGCCGGCAAGACATCCTGGTTGAACAAATCGTATTGACGCGCAACCAGTTCGTGCGCCACCTTCGCCACCTGCTTCGATATCTGGCGCGCGGTGAGTCCATCGACGCCGACATGCAAGGGATTGAGCTTGATCTGCTCCTTCAAGCCGGCGCCCCGAATCTCGAAAAATTCGTCCATGTTGCTGGAGAAAATGCAGAGAAATCGCAGACGTTCGAGCAACGGCGTGGCCGGGTCTTCAGCCTGCGCAAGGACGCGACGATTGAACTCCAGAATGCCGAGTTCACGGTTGATCAGATGTTCGGGGGCAGGTAGCGAGCTCATGGCGGGCAGGTGTTGTAACACTAGGGATGAGCTCGAATGCTAACCTTAATAGCTATTGGCCTTCTATCGCAGTCCGATTAAATAAATGGCAGGAGTGACAACATGGAAATCGAACTGAAACTGGCCTTGCCACCGCAGCATGCGGCGCGCATCCGGAAACATCCTCTGCTGGCTTCGCTGAAGCCGACGCGACGGACTCTGCACAGCATTTATTTCGACACGCCGAAGTTCGACCTGATGCATCGCGGCATTGCGCTGCGCCTGCGCAGAATCGGCTATCACTGGGTGCAAACAATGAAGGCCGAAGCGCGCGCGGTAGGCGCCATGTCGAGTCGGCCGGAGTGGGAAATGGCGGTTGCCGGCGGCGCCAGCCCGGATTTCGCGGTGCTGCCGCCAGACGCATTGGAATTGCTGATAGGGATCGATCTGGCGCGCATTGCGCCGGCCTTCGTCACCGAATTCCAGCGCACCGCCTGGCAGATCGAGCGGGGTGAAGATCTGGCTGAACTGGCGCTGGATATCGGCCGGATTCAGGCGGGTGACGCCACACAGCCCCTCTCCGAAGTCGAGATCGAACTGAAATCGGGCGATTCCACTTTCCTGTTTGAACTCGCAACACAGTTGCTGGAGCAGGCAGCGTTGTTTATCGAACCGCGCAGCAAAGCAGAACGTGGCTATACCCTGTGCGGCGCAACCCGTCCGGCGCCGATCAAAACACTGCGGCCGGCGATTCACTCGCAGCAGCGCGCGCAAGAAGTCTGGAACGCCCTGATGCAGGCCGCGCTAACGCAACTGGTCGCCAATGTGCCCGGCTTTCTCGAACGCCCGCACGACATCGAATACCTGCATCAGTTGCGCATTGCGCTGCGCCGCCTGCGCACCGGCATCACGCTGGCCCAGAGCGGGAAATCCGGCCTGTTGGCGCAATCGGAGCGCACTGTGGAGTCGTTGCGCGGCGTCATGCGCAACCTCAACCCGGCACGCGACTGGGATGTGTTCCTGGATGAAACCCTGCCGAAAACACTCGCCGCGCTGGGCGAGCCGGCGGCGATATTGACGCCGCCGGAAAACACCGTCAGCGAGGAAAACGTCTTTACGCTGATCCGCGAATATGCCGCAGCAAGCCGGCAACACGCGCAGACCGTGTTGCGCGGCAGCGATTTCACCCATCTGGTTCTAGACCTTGGCCGTAGCCTGCTGACGCCGACGGAAGCGATCGTCAGCTCTGAGGCGAAAGCAATCAATGCCCATCAATGGGCTGCCGGTATCCTGGAAAAACGCTGGCTGAAGCTGCGCAAACGTTGCCGCCGCTTCACCCGGCTCAGCCCGGAAGAACGCCACATGGCGCGTATCGCGGCAAAAAAACTGCGTTATGCGGCAGATGCCTTCGCACCGCTGTATGGCAAGCGCGGCGCGCGCTTCATCGCCGCACTGGCGGATTTGCAGGACATGCTGGGCCGCGCCAATGACGTACATGTCGGTGCGCAGCTATTACATGCCTTGCCCAGAAAAACCATCCCGCTCAGCTTCGAGCTGGGCCGCCTCGAAGGCGCGTTGCAAGTCGAAGCGGTGCGCAACGACACCATTTCCGCCGCGATCTGGCATCGTCTGGCGCAATCGAGATTGTTCTGGCGCGAGTAAAACGCGGGCCCCGTTGACAGCTGCCCGGCGTCTCAAGTCTTCACATTTTCCGAGATGAATCGTAGTGTGGATAAGCACAGCGCATCCACCTTGGAGTTGACCTGGACGCTGGAAAAGCAGTGGCGGACGTATACGATATTGACCGTTCTGGAGAGCCTGTTCCGCAACTTGAAGGGTGAACCGGGACTGACGAACGCCGAGCAAAATGCAAAAATTCCGGCCTGCCGCCAGCCCATGCCCATCCATCACGCCCCTATGAAAATCCTCGAATACATTGGCCTCGACACCTCCCGCGTGGCCGGCGCTTATCGCAAGGTCAAGGAAGCCATCGCTCGTGGCGATTTCCGCGCTGCGCAGGTGAAGAAGCTGGTTCATCCCGGCCACGGCAAGTTCTATCGCGCCAAGCTGGATGAGGCCGACCGGCTGATTTTTTCGCTGGTGCGTCACGGTGAAGAGGTGTGCGCGCTGATGCTTGAGGTGGTGCTCAACCACGATTACGACCATTCCCGTTTCCTCCGCGGCGCGGCGATCGACGAGAGCCGAATTGCCGATTGCGAGCTGGCCGAGGTCGAGGCGGAAGCCCGGCCGGTGCGTTATCTGCATCCAGAGCGCGGTGAAATCCATCTGCTCGACAAGCCGATCAGTTTCGATGACGCCCAGGAGGCGGTATATCGTGCGCCCGCGCCGTTGATCGTGGTGGGCAGCGCCGGCAGCGGCAAGACGGCGCTGATCCTGGAGAAGCTGAAGCACGCCGAGGGCGAAGTGCTGTACGTCACCCATTCCGCCTTCCTCGCCCGCAACGCGCGGGATATCTACTACGCCAACAGTTTCGAGCATCCTGGCCAGGATGCGGTATTTCTCTCCTACCTTGAGTTCGTCGAATCGATCCAGGTGCCGATGGGTCGGGAAGCGCTGTGGCGCGACTTTTCCGGCTGGTTCGTGCGCATGCGCCAGGCGTTCCGGGACATCGACGGACATCAGGCTTTCGAGGAGATTCGCGGGGTCATCGCCGCCGGTAGCGACGGCGTGTTGACGCGGGAAGCCTACCGCGCCCTGGGAGTGCGGCAATCCATCTTCCCCGACGAACGGCGCGATCAACTCTACGACCTGTTCGAGAAATACCGGGAATGGCTGGCCGAATCCCGGCTGTTCGACCTCAACCTGGTGGCCCAGGCGTGGCAGGTGAAGGCTGCGCCGCGTTACGACTTCGTGGTGATCGACGAAGTGCAGGACATCACGCCGATACAACTTGCCCTGGTACTGAAGACCCTGAAGCGGCCGGGCCACTTCCTGTTGTGCGGTGATTCCAACCAGATCGTGCATCCCAATTTTTTCTCCTGGAGCCAGGTAAAGCACCTGTTCTGGCACGATCCTGCGCTGGCCGATCGGCAGCAGCTTTCCCTGCTGGCCGCCAATTTCCGCAATAGCCGAGAAGCCACCCGGGTGGCAAACCAGTTGCTCAAGATCAAGCAGCGCCGCTTCGGCTCGATCGACCGCGAGAGCAACTACCTGGTCGATGCGGTGGGCGGCGAGACGGGTCGAGTCGAACTGATCGCCGATAAAGAGGAAGCGAGGCTCGAACTCGACCGCGCCAGTCGCCAGTCCACCCGCTTCGCCGTGCTGGTGATGCGCGACGAGGACAAGGCTGCGGCGCGCAAGCATTTCACCACCCCGCTGCTGTTTTCCATCCATGAGGCGAAGGGGCTGGAATACGAAAATATCGTGCTGTATCGCTTCGTCTCCGATCACCGCGCCGAATTCAACGAGATCGTCGACGGCGTGGCGCGCGAAGATCTCGCCGCCGAAACGCTGGAATACCGGCGCGCCAAGGACAAGGGCGACAAATCCCTGGAGGTCTACAAGTTCTTCGTCAACGCGCTTTATGTGGCGCTGACCCGGGCCACCGCAAATCTCTACCTGATCGAATCCGACAGCAATCACCCGGTTTTCACCCTGCTCGACATCGCCACGACCGAGCAGGCACGGGTCGAGGCGAAGAAATCGAGCCTGGAAGACTGGCAAAAGGAAGCGGCCAAGCTCGAATTGCAAGGCAAACAGGAACAGGCGGAGGCGATCCGGCGCGACATTCTGAAACTGGCGCCGGCGCCTTGGCCGATTTTCGACCCGGCGCGGATAACAGAATTGCTGGTGAAGGTGTTCCGCGAGCAGGCGCCAGGCGGCAAGCTGCGCCAACAGCTTTATGAAATCGCCGCCTGCCACGATGAGCCGGCGCTGGCCAACTGGCTCGTGCAGGAAGGGCATTACGACGCAGCCAAGAACTTCGAAATAGGGCGGGCGCACCTCGGGCGCAAGCATCACGCCGCCTACTTCGCCCGCAATTTCCGCGATATCCTGCGCGATACCGAGCGTTATGGCATCGACCACCGCCTGCCGATGAACCTGACCCCGCTCATGGCCGCCGCCACCGCCGGCAACGTAGCACTGGTGGAAGCACTACTGGAACGAGGCGCCGACCGCGAAGCCGTCGACCATTTCGGCGGCAACGCCCTGCACTGGGCGATGCGCGAGGCATTCCGCGACGCCGCCTTCGCCCGCGGCCCCTTCGCCGCCCTCTACGAACTGCTCGCACCGGCCAGCGTCGACGTGAATACCGGCAACCGCTTGGTGCGCATCGACCGGCATCAGGCCGAGTATTTCCTGTTTCAGACCTGCTGGACGCTGTTCAAGTCACGTTTCACCCATGTTTTGCGACAACCTCACGCCGCGTTCGAGACCAGAGCCATTCTGGCGGCCTGGGCACATCTGCCGGCCAACGTGGTGCGGCCCGAGCGCAACAAGCGCCAGCACCTCAGCAGCGTGTTTTCCCGCAACGAGGTGAACCGGGATTACGCCTACAACCGCGCACTGTTCAAGCGGGTCGCCCAGGGCTGGTATCAGTTCAACCCGGCCCTGGCGGTCCGGCACGGCGCAGACGAGTGGATGCCGATCTTCCAGGCCCTCAACCTGCCTTTCATCGCGGAATTCGCGGAGGTGACAGACTGGAATAACAGTTGGCAGGCTTTGCTCGACTACCTCCGACAAGCCGGCCTGCCGCCAGCACCCAATCCGATCGCCGCAGAGCGGGTAATGGCTCGCCAGTGAGCGTCGATATTGGAAACGGCGCACCAGGAACGTGAGGCTGACACCGGCTGCCAGCCCTGGGTCAAAAACGTCGACGTTGCACTCAAAGCCGGCAGCAACTGGATTTCAGAGCCTGCCGGAATGACGAATCGCGGCTCACTTTACAAAACCTGATTTGCCAACGGACTCCGTTGCCAACTGACTCCGCACCCACTCCACCAGATGAAACCAGCCGGGTGCGAGTTGCCAGATGGCGTAATGCCGAGGTGATTCGGGCAGCAGGCCGGCGC
>JFJP01011337.1_pt1 | contig 22940 bp, 19 predicted proteins | sample 431651 | NCBI WGS metagenome assembly JFJP01 (sample SAMN02602958, study PRJNA72255) | Microbial mat metagenome, whole genome shotgun sequencing project. | biome: fresh water; feature: sink hole; material: water; isolation source: purple microbial (photo- and chemosynthetic) mats found in...
AGCCAAACCGCCACCAGCCTATCCACCCTAGTCGGCCATGCGGTTGAACGTGAGCCAATATTGCGCAACTTTTTGGAACGGGTAGAGCAACGTTATCTGGCATTGCAACATGGGCATGTGCCACAAACCGAGTGGGCGGCACGCTTGGCGGGCATGGGGCAACCCGTAACCATCACCCATTTGGACGGCTCACACCAAACGGGCGTGGTGGCGGGGGTGAATGAAAATGGCGCATTATTACTGCAACAAAACGATGGCTCTACCGTGACCGTTTGGGCGGGAGATGTAACATTGCGGCGTAGCGAATAGGAACGCTAGCCCTTATAAGGTTTGAAACCTTATAAGGGCTTAAATCTCGCCCTGCTTGCACTGAACTGCGAAATTAGCTACAATTAAGGAATGAGAATTAATTAACTATCTCACAACTTTAGGGTCAGACAAGAATGTCTGACCTACCCAATGGTAGAACAGACATTCTTGTCTGTTAACAGACATTCTTGTCTGTTCGGGTAGATTGAAATGAGCAAGTTATTTAATCCTGATTCCTAAGCGAAGTTATTGCCCCGTCGGAGTCCGCAATTCTTTGCGGACATGTCCACGAATTATCGTGGACTCCGACTTAAATCTTTGGAGAAACCCTATTTCAAAAAATAATCAATTTCAAATTACCCAATCTCCGCTAGAAAAGGCATTTTTAGTGGGCTACGAAATGAAATATGCGCCCAACCAGCAGCCCCGATTCAGCGTAGAAGATTCGTTAGAGGAGCTTGCCACGTTAGCCCGCACTGCCGATTTGCAGGTTGAGGGTGGCACATATCAACGCGTCGAACATATTAACCCCAATACCCTCATTGGTAGCGGTAAAGTGGAGGAACTCCAACATTATCGGGACGACATGGGCATTGAGGTCTTTTTGTTTGATGATGAACTGACCCCGCGCCAACAACGGGAATTAGAGAAACGGCTCACCGTGAAAGTGGTAGACCGCACCGCCTTAATTTTGGACATTTTTGCTCGCCATGCCCGCACCCATGAAGGACAATTACAAGTGGAGTTGGCGCAATATGAATATCGGCTGCCCCGCCTCACCCGCATGTGGACGCACTTGGCGCGCCAAGCAGGGGGGCGCGCAGGTGGCGCGAGTGGCGGCGTGGGGGTGCGTGGCCCTGGTGAAACGCAGCTAGAGGTTGACCGCCGCGAAATTGGGCATAAAATCGCCCATTTGAAACGGGAATTGGAAAAGGTGCGCGCCCATCGGGGTCGCCACCGTCAACAACGTCAGCAAGCGGGGATACCGATTGTGGCGTTGGTTGGCTATACGAACGCGGGTAAAAGTACCTTGCTGAATACCTTGACCCATGCTGATGTTTATACGGCTGACCAGCTTTTCGCCACGTTAGACCCAACGACCCGCCGCGTCACTTTACCGAAAGGCACAGAAATTTTGCTCAGTGATACGGTTGGTTTCATTCAAAAATTACCCACAGGCTTGGTCGCGGCGTTTCGCGCTACGCTAGAGGGCATTGCGGAGGCTGACTTATTGTTACATGTGGTTGATGTGACTCACCCCAATGCCTTTGAGCAAGCGGCAACGGTTAATCAAACGTTATATCATTTAGATGTCGGGGCTACGCCAACGCTGGTGGCCTTGAATAAAATTGATAGGTTGGCTGACCCTGATGAAGCGGTCAAAGATTTGGCCGAATTTCCCAATAGTTTAGCCATCAGCGCGGCCAATGGGCATGGGCTGGCTGAATTATTAACTAAAATTGAGACCGTTTTACGCTCTAAATGGGAAACCATGAATTTGCGGATTCCGTACCAACGGAGCGATTTAGTTTCAACCTTACATGCCCAAGCGGTCATTCAACAAGAGGCGCATCACGCCGATGGAACGCAGGTGGAGGCGCAAGTACCGCCCCATTTAGTGGGGATACTCACCCCATTTCGAGTGTAATGAAAATCCGCGAAGGAACGCGAAGAAAAGCGAATAATTGTCAGCCATTATAAGGTTTCGAACCTTATAATGGCTTAAATCCCTTTCTTAGTGTTACTTTGCGGACTCTATCAGGAATTTTAGATTATGTTAAAATATATTTCGCAATTATTAGACCGATTAGCCAATGTGAAGGGGTTGCCCGTATTAGTGGGGTTGATTTTGGTCATCATTAGTTTTATCGCCAACATGATTCCCATGTTAGAAATTTTAACGCGTGGGCAGTGGCTCTTGCATGTCGGAGTGATTACGGGTCTAGGCGGCATGTTGTTCTCGGATACGCTGTAGATTAGAGCTTACGCAAAAGTAACGTATTTGTGGCAGGAGTCCGCAATCATTTGCGGGCTGTCCGCAAATAATTGCGGACTCCTACCCCCTAAAAATTTACCGCAGGAAAAAATTAACGGAGACACCCCCATGCCCTCACCTTTTCCAGGAATGGACCCTTATTTAGAAGCGGATGGCGTTTGGCCAGGCTTTCATCATGAATTAAGTGTCGCGATTAAAGCCCAACTTATTCCCGAGTTGCGCCCTAATTACCATGCCAATGTTGAAATAACAATTATTTACGATTTTTGGCCTGATAATAAAAGTTACGCCATGCAGCCAAATGTTGCCATCACTAACGAGGCGTGGTATCCCCAAAGGGGTGTAGCCGTAGCCATTGCCCCCGCCCCCATTGTGCAAGCCACTATTCCCGCCATTGAAGTCAAACTATTAGCAGTCCATATCTACACCACCCAAGATAGGCAACTTGTCACCAGCATCGAAATCCACTCACCCGCCAACAAAGTCAGTCAGGGTAAAAGCTTTTCGCAATATCTCCGCAAACGACGGCGATTGCTTAACTCTGCCGTCCATTTATTAGAGTTAGATTTATTACGGGCTGGTTCACGTATCATCATGGGTTCAAATTTACCCGAAGCCCCTTATTTTGCCGCGCTCAGTCGGGCCAAAAAGCCTCGCCGCGTGGAAATTTGGCCGATGTTTTTAGGGCAACCCTTGCCCGTTTTACCCGTACCCCTGCTAGACCCCGACCCTGACATTCCGTTAGATTTGAATGCCGCCATAGCTACAGTTTATGACAATGGTGGTTATGACTATATCTTAAATTATCAACAACCCCCGCCACCGCCCCTCACAGAAACTGAGCGCGCCCTCATCAAAAAAATAACGGCCATGTAATCCCCCATCTATGACAAATTATATCGGCGAACTCGCCGCCCTCGCCACCGCGTTATGTTGGTCTATCTCCGCCCTATTCTCCACCCACGCAGGCCGCGCCGTCGGGCCGTTGGTTATCAATCGCTTACGGCTGGTACTCAGCGTCCTCTTTTTAAGCCTTAGTCATCTCATTGTATTACACACGCTTATCCCGCCGCAAGCCACCCCGCAACGCCTGTTATGGCTATCGCTATCAGGCTTTTTAGGCTTAACCGTTGGCGACGCGCTGCTTTTCCAAGCCTACATTTGGATAGGGCCGCGTCTCGGCGTGTTATTACAATGTACCGTGCCGATTTTTAGCACGATTTTGGCCTGGCTATTTTTCCGTGAAACGCTCACCTGGCAGCAAATTGGCGGCATTACGCTGACCTTAAGCGGGATTGTGGCGGTTATCATGGAACGCTCTAAAAGTAAGGTTGATATTTCGCCTCATTACATGAAAGGCATTTTATTAGCCCTCAGCGCGGCCGCGTGTCAATCCACAGGCTTGCTCATCTCCAAACAAGCGATGGGCGACGATTTACCCGCCCTCTCCGCCACGCTCATTCGCATGACCGCCGCCGCCACGATTTTATGGCTGATAACGTTGGCACGCGGTGAAGGCCAAGCCACCTTGCATGAACTTAAAACCCACCGTCAAGCGACATTTTTCATTTTCATCATGAGCATTATCGGCACATTCATTGGCATTTGGCTCTCAATGGTGGCGGTGCAACATGCCAAACTCGGCATTGCCAGCACCCTGATGAACCTCATGCCGATTTTCATGATGCCCTTGAGCTACTTTTTTCTGCATGAGGCCGTCAGCAAGCAAGCCATTGCAGGGACAATTATCGCGGTAATGGGTGTGGCGATATTGTTCATGGGCTGAACCCATTTTTTCCTAATTTGCTTTACAATTGATTGAAAATGGGGTAAACTGGTATTTATTACATCTATCAGTTACTTAAGGAGACCCTTACAATGAGTAGAGATTTACGCCTCATATTACCATGTTGTTTGCTAGTATTACTTATTCTATCAGGTTGTGAAATCAACCGACCCGCCAATAACCCAGGCGATATTGCCAAAGTTGCCCCACCTGACGGCCCTGTAACGGGGCAGGCTGCGGAGGTTACACCTCCCACCACTGCCGCCATCACCACCACCGCCCCTATCACCACCACTATTCCTGATGTTCCCCCCGCCGATATTGAGCCAGGGGTTACTGCGGCCGAAGTTGCCCCGCCGATTGATTCGATTGAACCAGAGCGATTGCTGATAAAATTGAAACCAGAGGCGGCGATTAATGCGCTTGAAAATGAAATTCAGGGGCAAGATACGACAGGTACGCCTAATCTTGATAGTTTGTTACAAAAAGCAGGCGCAACCAAAATTGAGCCAATTATGAGTGAAGTGGCTCAGGCCAGTCAAAAAGATTTGGAAATTATGTCGGCTGAAGGGGAGCAAACAGGGCAACTATATGCTCTCACTCTGCCCGCAGGCAGCGACACTATGGCCGTAGCTCAAGCTATTTCAGATGACCCTTCCGTTGAATATGCTGAACCTAACTATTTGGTCGGCATGACGGGACAGCCTGAAAGTATGCCCAATCAAGTTGACCCTAACGACCCCTACTATGCCTATCAATGGAATTTGAAGGCCATTCAACTCCCCGCCGCGTGGGATATGTCAACGGGGCAGGAAGTGATTGTGGCAATTATTGATACGGGGGTTGATTTTAATGCCCCTGACCTCGCCAATACCCAACATCTTCCAGGCTATGATTTTGTGAACAATGATAACGACCCCACCGATGACCAGGGGCATGGGACGCATGTGGCTGGCACGATTGCTCAAACCACCAATAATGGTCTCGGCGTGGCGGGCGTGGCCTATAATGCCAAAATTTTACCCGTCAAAACCCTCGATTCTAAAGGTCAAGGTAGTTACGAAAACATTATCAAAGGGATTGTCTACGCCGTTGACCAGGGCGCGCACGTCATCAACATGAGTTTGGCAGGACGAAATGGCTCTGAGGCGTTGCAAGACGCGGTCAAATATGCCACGGAGCATGGCGTGGTGGTTATCGCCGCCGTTGGCAATAGTGCTGGCCCCGTAGAATATCCCGCCGCGTATGACGATTTTGTCTTAGGCGTGGGTGCCGTGACCTTAAGTAATACGAAAGCTACTTACAGCAACTTCGGTTCACAAGTTGATATTATGGCGCCTGGTGGTTCAACCAAAGATGACATTAACAAAGATGGCTTTGGCGATGGCATTTTGCAACAAACCATTAGCACCAGTGGCTCAGGCTATAGCTATCGCTTCTTTGAAGGCACCTCTATGGCCTCGCCCCACATTGCAGGCGTGGCGGCCTTAATGTTAGTGGTCAATCCCAATGCCTCCCCCGCCCAAATTGAAGCGGCCATGTCCCAAACGGCGCAAAATCTCGGCCCGCTTGACCAATTTGGGGCTGGTTTAGTCCAAGCGGCGAGTGCCATTCAAGCCATTGGCGGCAGCGTTATCCCTGCAACAGCCGTTGTGGTGGCAGCCACCGATACCCCCGCCGCCGTTCCCGCGACGGATACCCCCGCCCCTGTAGTGGTTGCTACCGATACTCCTGCGCCAGTGGCTGAAAATCCAACCGAGACCGCCACCATTGCCCCGCCGCCGCCTGATGTGCCAACGGCTACACCCACGCCCATACCCGCCGCCACTACGCCCACACCAACTTTACCGCCACCTCCTGCAGGGAGCAATTTGTTAGCCAACGGTAATTTTGAAACCACTGATGGCTGGGTTTTTGGCGATACGCCCATTAAGGCCGCGTACGATAATGCCACCGTTCACAGTGGCAGCCAAGCCATTCGCTTAGGCAATCCCGACGGCCCTGATTTATACAGCTACACTTCCATCTGGCAAGCCGTCACCCTGCCCGCGCAAGCCAACCAAATCATGCTCTCAGCCAACATTTTCCCCATCTCTGCCGCTTGCTGTGGCGATTATCAACAAATTTTGGTTTTGAATGAGCAATTTGGGGTCATCAAAACCCTCATGCTTGACCTCAAAGATACGCAACAATGGGAAACGGTGAGTTACGATTTAGCCGACCTCAAAGGCCAAAAGGTTTACATTTATATCGGTGTCTTCAACACAGGTGGCACAGGCCGCACCGCCGCCATGTATGTTGATGATGTGGCTCTGACCTGGCAGTAGTTAGATTGCTTTATGAGTAAAAGAAAAGCCCCTTGTGATTTACGAGGGGCTTTTCTTTATTAAAAGGAGTTTCAACATGAAATATATTCATGATGCAGGCTGGATAATCATTTTAGCCCTGTTTTGGGCGATTAGCGGCTATGTCATTGGCGCGGCCTTTGAGTATGTTGGCGTACCCTATCGGGTTGGCTTAATGTTGGCTTCAGTAAATGTTATTATTGGCATGTTGTTGCTGAAAGGGGTTATCAGCGACTCATTTGGCGATAGAATGTTCTTTGAGGGGCCAAAAGGAAATGACGATGGTGGCGATATAAGAGTAGGATGTTTATGGCTTATCCCTGCGAATTGGTTGCTCATTGGCGGGGTGCTGTGGTTGGGGGCTATCTTGGTCCGCTTTATAGGTAAATAACCACCAATACGCTTTTAATAAATCTTTCCAACAAGTATGAGTGTAGGTAATTACAATAAAAGAAATTACGGGAAAGATAAAATGCCACCAGGGGGCCTCATAGATGTATCGCTCTGGCGGCAAACGTGTGGCTATAGACAGGATAAAAAAGATAACATAACACACCAACCCCATCGACCAGGGAACAACAAAGGGCATTAACGTCACAAACAAACCTTCACGGCGGCTCTTCTGCGCCAATGATGTCACCCGCCAATCACCCCATTGATAATGGCATGGCTTGCCAATGAGACGATAAGCCAACACATGCAGGAGTTCATGGGGAATGAGATAATAGCCGCCTAATTTATGCAATAATTGGTCACGCTGATTCATTGTCACCTTGTAGAATGCCAATCAAAATGGACAGTAATTCTTCTAAATTCGCTGGCACTTGATAGACATACATATCTTCCGTAATCAACTTGGTTTGGCGATTTAACAGCCCAAACCGCCAAATATCGCCAATGGACACACAGCCATATAACGGTTTATTATCAGGGTCAAGCCATTTATCCAACGCAATCAACTCCACCGCAAGTTGGGTAAAACCTCCCGTTAAATCCGCTTGCTTGGCCTCAATAATCAGTAAATTGTTCTCCCGTTGCATATAATAATCAATCTTACCCCCCAATTGTTTATTCACTCGTAAGGGATACTCCATTTTTAGTAAAGTTTCCACATAAATAGCAATTTTCAACAAAATAGGCGCGATTAATGATTCTCGGCGCGCCGTTTCATTATTAAGCAACGTAAATCGTATATTTTGGCGTAATTCCGACTTAAAATTAACCCAATACCCTGCTTCTAAATTTGCTTTAGGCCATGAAAACTGCTCAGTTTTTTGATAGCTATAACCAAAATAAGCCAATAATTCATTTACTGGCACATTCATGTTAAAATAATCACTAAAGGTATATTGTTTTTTAGGGTCAAGCAACGGTTTAGCCATAATTACCTCCTGTCAACTGATTATAACTCACTTTTGATATTCCTCTAAATTTTCAACCAATTACCCGTATCAATCAGCCATTATAAGGCTTAAAGCCTTATAATGGCTACTATAACTATCATGAAATTACCGCCTGACTACCTGATAATAACCGCGATAATGATGATTGCCCTCGTCCTACCGCTAAACCTCATCGCCCACCAACCCTTTCACCATGATGAAGCCCTCTACGCAACGTGGGCGTTACGGATTATCTCAGGCCAAGATGTCTGGTTAGCCCACACCGCCATTGATAAACCACCGTTATTTATCTATACATTGGCCTTCACCTTCAAACTGCTTGGCGCAACCGAAATTACTGCCCGTTTGCCCTCATTAGTCGCCTCCATGCTCACCGTCATGCTGACCTATCAATTAGGCCGCGCCTGGTATAACCGCGCTACGGGAATGTTAGCCGCCTGGTTAGTGACGCTATCTCCCTTTACTGTTATGTTAGGCAGCACCGCTTTAACTGACCCCATGCTGGTCATGTTCGTCTTAGCTAGTTGCCTCATGGTCACCAAACAACACCCTTTAGCGGCGGGAGTTTGCATGGGGTTAGCCCTCGCTACCAAACAACAAGGGCTATTTTTTCTGCCCCTGATTGTGGCCTGTTATGGCCTAACGATTCCCTCCAGCCAATATAAAAGACCTTATAGGTTTTGGAAACCTATAAGGTCTAAATTAACCAACCATGCCAGCCGTTTCACGCTCAGTTTCATGGCGATAATATTACTCATCTTTACGTGGGACATTCACCGCGCCCCCATGCCGAGCTTTTTAACCTACAGTGCGACCAATTACGGCGGCTTACATTTTGATATAAATGGCGCGGCGGAACGTGGGCGCGGTTTCATTGAACTATTACAATATAGCACCGCGCTACCAAATTTAAACTTAATTAGTTTGTTAGGAATCATGTTATTTTTGGTGATTTCAACCCTCCGTAATAGTAGCACAGGCTTAAGCCTGTGCCACGTCTCTAAACCCCAACTATATATGGATTGGCTATTATTTCTTTTCTGCGCCCTCTTTTTATTAGGCCATGCCCTCGTTTCATTCCAAGTGTGGGATAGATACCTATTAGGCTTAATCCCGTTGTTAGCTTTATTAATGGCGCGGCTGTGGCTGATGCCTTATTTATGGCTAAAAAATAACGGAGTGCGAACCTTTAGGTTTGCCCCAAGCAAACCTAAAGGTTTGCACTCCAATTATCGATTGCATTTATTTTATTACGTAATACTAATAACTTGGTTAAGTTATCTACTCTGGCTGCCCGTGCAAGATGCGGTGCAGGGGCGTTATCCATTGGGTAGCCATAGCCAAGCCTTACAAGGCATTGAGCAAATTGTGGCCTATTTACAGGGGCATGTCGGGGCGCAGAATACGCTTTACCATCATTGGTTAGGTACATATTGGCGATTTTATTTGTGGAATTATCCTTACGATTTGCAATATTGGGATACGCCGCAAATGCTGGCAAATAAGGCTAAACCAGGTCATTTCATCGCCTTTCCCACCTGGGTTTCAGATACGGAGGCACGCTTGGCCTTAGCGCAAAAAGGGTTATATCTCCATGAAGTGACCCGCGCTTATAATGAGCGCGGCGGGCCATCTATCATTTTATATCGGCTGGAAATGAGAACAGGATTAGCAAAATAAGTCAGACAGGAATATCTGACCTACAGGCAACACAGTATCTAACGTAATAGATTTTTAAAAACCTGTTAGGTCTTAGGACATAAATTAAACCTTTGCGCCCTAGCGTCTTCGCGTTAAGGTTTTAGCACCCCTGCGGCCAAGTCATGACCATGCGCCGTTGGGCTTCGGTTTCGGGTGAGAGAAAATGGCCGTCAGGCGTATCAGACCGCCAATGAGCAATGCTATTCAAAGCCACCTGCCCAGACATGCCATGCCGCGCCAAATAACAGCCAACAACTGTTCCCGTGCGTCCACGCCCACCAAAGCAATGTAGATAAATTACATGGTAAGCCTCCAATGCCGCGTCAATCGTATCTAAAATGTCGCGCATATAAGCCTGAGTAGGAATATCATAATCAGGGATAGGCAGTCGTTGGTAGCCAACAGCCGAACCTACCGCGATGGCTTCCTGGCGCATTAAGGGAACATACGGGCTGCGACCCCGTTCCCAGGGTTCAGTTAAATCAATAAAAAAAGTGATGCCCGATTCTAAAATGGTGCGTAATTTATACTGTGAAGAGATAATATCAATATTACGCGGGTATTCACCCGCTAATAATTTACCTGGCCTAACCCAGTAACTATCGGCAATAGGACGAGCTAATTGTGCTAACATGGAGCATCTCCTTTATAACTAAATATAACCATAATTAAATTTCCAGCTAATCTTAATTTTAAGCGATTTTGGTTACAGCAAAGTTGCAACGAAGATAAAATATCGAACTATTAGTAATTTTCATGGCATTATATAGGGGTTCAAAATTTTGAACCCCAATGAAACAACAAAGGGACGTTTTAGCAAACGCCCCTTTGTTGTATTACAACAATATTCGCTTATAACCTATTTTGGTAGCAAACAGGCGTGTCAAAATTTCATTTTGACGGGCGAAAATGACCTTTTCGCCCTCCTTAAGCGAAAGTTCTTATGTATAAAATTACCCCTTAAATAGCTATCGCCGTCACGGTGGTCATCGTGTCACCTTGCTTAATGGCATCCACAATGTCTGAGCCTTTAGTCACTTTACCAAAAACTGTGTGTTTACCATTCAGGTGAGGTTGCGGGGAATGGGTGATGAAAAATTGGCTGCCGTTGGTGCCAGGCCCCGCATTCGCCATGGAGATGACTTTCGCGTCATGCTTAAGTGGATTGTTACGAAATTCATCTTCAAACTTATAGCCAGGGCCGCCGCGCCCACTGCCAGTGGGGTCGCCACCTTGAACCATGAAATCAGGAATTACTCGGTGAAAGACAACGCCATTATAAAAACCTTGGTTCGCTAAAAACACAAAATTATTGACCGTTTTAGGAGCATATTCAGGGTAGAGTTCTAATTCAATCGTCCCGCGACTGGTTTCCATAACGATTTGATATTTCTTTTTCACATCTATTTCCATTGCTGGAGGGGTTTTCCATTCTTGAGGCATGATAAAATCCTTTTTAATTGTAACCTTGCTTTATCAAGGTTTTTATAGGGAAATAAGTTAAGGGTAAATCAAGGCAATTCTGCCAACCATTGAGTATACCCACCAGGGGCTAACTCGCCAAATTATTACATAACCATGAGGCAATTTTGACATAAAGCCTCATCACGGGTATAACCTAAGCATGCTGACTGACTAATGGGCATAAAATCAACTCTAAAACAATCGCCCATAGTCCGCTAAAATCAATCGGTTTGTAAATAAACATTGCCACACCGATACTTCATGGGTGTGGTTTTTTGATATAAATAGGACTTACGCAAAAATCGCGGAGTTAGCACGCCCTCGTGCTAACAGTGACACACGAGGGCGTGTGTCACTCCTCAAAATGAAAGTGACACACGAGGGCGTGTGTCACTCCTCAAAATGAACGGTTTTGCGTAAGTCCTAATAAAAAAGGAAGAAGTATGCTTTTTACAGAGTTAACTTTAAGTCAATCCCTCCACCAAGCAATTCAAAGTATGGGCTTTACCGAAGCCACGCCCATTCAAACCCAAACCATTGCCCCCGCCTTAGCAGGACGCGATATTATCGGTTGCGCGCAAACTGGCACCGGTAAAACGGCGGCCTTTCTCATTCCTGCGATTGAACGCATGTTACAAGATAACACAAAAACTAATAATCCTCGCCTCATTGTATTAGTTCCAACGCGCGAATTAGTAATTCAAGTGACCGACCAAGCGCGCCAACTGGCGGGTGGTAGCCCCTTGCGGATAACACCCATTTATGGCGGACACCGCATGAAAACCCAAATTGATGCCCTCAAACGAGGTGTGGATATGGTTATCGCCACGCCAGGCCGTTTGCTTGACCACATGCAACGTCGTAATATTCGTTTTCAGGATGTTAAAATAGTCGTTTTAGATGAAGCTGACCGCATGTTGGACATGGGTTTCTTACCCGACATTAAGGATATTATCCGCGTGATGCCGCATGAACGGCAAACCATGCTTTTTTCGGCCACCATGCCCCCGCCTATTTTAAGTTTGGCGCGACAGTTTCAGCAAGACCCGGTTAAAATTGAATTAAACATTTCCCGCCCACCTGATACGATTCAGCAGTCACTTTATCCCGTTCCCAAACACCTTAAAATTCATCTGCTCATGGCCTTATTCAAACAAATTGAGGTGGAAAGTGCCTTAGTTTTTACGGCCACCAAGCAAGAAGCGGATATTATCACCCGCCAGTTGAATGAAGCGCAATTCAAAACCGCCTGTATTCATAGCGATTTTCAGCAACGGGAACGCGAGCAAGCCCTGGAAGGCTTTCGCAGTGGGCAATATCGCATTTTGGTGGCGACCAATATTGCGTCACGTGGCCTAGACATTGAGGGCATTTCTCATGTTATCAATTATGACGTACCCGAACAAGCCGAAGAATACATTCATCGCATTGGGCGAACTGCCCGTGCGGAGGCGTTGGGCGCGGCCATTAGTTTGGTAACGCAAGATGACGAAGGCATGATTCATCGAATTGAATATTTGCTAGACCGCAAACTAGAGCGCAAATTGTTGCCCGATTTTAATTACGATGTGCCTGTGCCATCATGGGCGAAACCCAGTGCTGAGTCCATTGCCCGTAATGTCACCCAATCCCAAAGCCTTTCCGACCGTTGGCGTTCCATGACGCGTGGGCGGCGGTAAAAGGTTAAGGACTACAGCGAATAAAGAAAGCAACGAATAAAAACGGCGGCAAACCTCACAGGTCTACGAAACCTGTGAGGTCTAAAAATGGTACTAAGGAATCAACAACACTTTCCCTGTCGTCTGCCGACTTTCCAGCAATTGATGCGCTGTTGCGGCCTCAGCTAAAGGAATTTGTTTGTCTATGCGAATGTTCAATTCACTTGATGCAATCCAGTTAAAAATGTCCCCTGACCGCCACAATAGGTCTGACCGTTCCGCAATATAATGGAAGAGCGAGGGGCGAGTGATGAAGAGTGAGCCACCTTGCGCTAAACGGGCAAGGTTGAAGGGTGGTACTACGCCACTGGACTGCCCAAAAATGACCAAGTAACCACGCGACCGTAATACACTGAGACTTTTATCAAAGGTGTCATGCCCGACAGAATCATAAACCACATGCACACCCTGACCATTGGTGAGCCGTCTCGTTTCGGCAGCAAAATCAATTTGGCTATAAAGAATCACCTGGTCAGCCCCTGCTTGATAAGCCAATTGTGCCTTCTCCTCAGTTGAGGTTGTGCCAATCACGGTAGCCCCTAACCGTTTCGCCATTTGAACTAATAGCAAGCCCGTGCCACCTGCGGCAGCATGAATGAGGACGGTTTCACCTGCCTTGACAGGATAGGTGCTGTAAAGCAGATAATGAGCAGTCATACCTTGTAACATGGCGGCTGCGGCTACCTTCAAATCAACAGCGACTGGTACAGGAACTAATTTTGCTACAGGCACGGTAGCATACTCAGCATAAGTTCCTTGATGACCTGCATAAGCCACTTGGTCACCTATCTTAAACTCCATTACATTTTCACCTAAAGCTTCCACCACTCCCGCCGCTTCGCCGCCTAAAATAAAAGGTAAGGGCAAGGGATATAAACCCGTGCGATGGTAGGTATCAATAAAGTTGAGACCTGCTGCGGCAATTTTAACTAATACCTCTCCCGCCATAGGTTGGGGCATGGAAATGTCTTCATATTGCAAAACTTCTGGGCCACCAAATTGGTGGATACGAATGGCTTTCATAGAATTACTCCTTGATATGCTTAAATTGAACAGAGCCTTATTGTATCTTAGTCTGACAATTCATGCACCTCTGTAGTAACCACATTAACTTGACATAATATGGCGTATAGTAACCGTAGAGTCTAGCCTATTGACAGTTTACCCTATAAATGGTATTATATTGGCAGTAGTAAGAAGTAAGTAGTTAGTGCAGTTTTTAAGTAGTTAGTTTCTTAGTTTCAGTTTTTTAGTGAGTAGTTACCGACCGTAAATTGGTTTTTGGTTTTATTAGCCAAGCAGGAGGTACTTATCGAACTGTTAGATTTTGAGACAAACGAGCTGGCTAGGGGTCAAGTAAGTTGACGGGTCATGTAAGATGTTTTGACCAACATGCAATCGGTGAAAACGAATTACTTGACTACTAGCCTGACATGAATTTTTTCTAGTTAAAAATCCAATATAGTTTATTTTTACAGCCCAGTGGAAACACTGGGCTTTTGTTTTTAAAATTAATTCTACTTGTAAACAATTCGGTGAGGTTCAGAAATCCGATGTCTTGAAGACATCGGATTTCTGAGGATTTCTGACGGGAAACATCTAAGCTCCGCCCTATCCCCTGAAAATGTACAGGTGGAATTAATTTTGTCTATAGTGGCTTAATATTCTGTTTGAGTTAATGAACATAATTACAATTCCAGAGATTTTGACTTTTTTTATTTTTACCGTACAATACAGCCACCTTACTTTTAACCACTTCGTTTAGCTCAATAATTAACACTAATTATGATGAGCAATAATCATTATTTCAATTCTTTAGGTTAAACATGATCTATCAGTATGGTCGCAGATACATTATTCTGGTAATAATTACATTATTGTCCTTGAATTTGGCTTGTGCATTAGGGCTACCTTTTCCTGAGCGGAGTCAAGTTATACCAACACCTACACAAAACTCCAATAATGATGCCACTTCTACTGAAAATAAAGCCCCTGAAAGTATTATTAATCCAACGGTAGAACCAACAGTAGTTTCTCCCACTGAAACAACTCAGTCAGATAACCCAACTCCTTCCCCAAATAATTCAACAATTGAAACGAAAAAATTAGCTGAAAAACAACTATTTATTTTACCTGGGGGTGAGCCACCTACATTAGACCCTCATCTCAGTGGTGATTCCACTTCAGCTGAGTATGTGGTAGAAATTTTTAGTGGCTTAATGGTTTATGACCAACAATTAAATCTTATGCCCGACTTGGCCGAAAGTTATCAGATTTCTGATGATGGCTTAGTTTATACATTTAAAATTCGGCCCACAGCCCAGTTTCAAGATGGTAAAGCTATTCGTGCCGCAGATTTTAAGTGGTCATTTGAGCGAGCTTGTGACCCTACGACCCTTTCGCCGACGGCAGATACTTACATGGGAGATATTGTGGGCTGCCGTGATAAGCTAAAAAGCAAGGTAAAAGAAGTGGCGGGGGTTAAAGTTGTGGACGACTTAACCTTTCAGCTAATAATTGATGAACCTAAAGCCTTTTTCTTGGCTAAAATGACTTACCCCACGGCTTATGTGCTTGACCGTGAGAATGTAGAAAATGGTGGGGCTGACTGGTATAAAAAAGCAAATGGCAGTGGCCCTTTTAAGTTAGCTGAGTTTTCCCTCGACCAAAATGTCATTGTTTTAGCTAAAAATGAGAATTATTATCGTGACCCTAAGCCAATTTTAGAAAAGGTTATTTACTTAGTTAATGCCCCCATCAATTCCATGACGGGATATGAACAAAGTTTGGGCATCGGCGAGAATGCCGATACAACTTATGACGCGATTGAAATCGGCACAAATGATTTAGGTCGAGCGACTGACCCCAACAATCCCCTGAGCAAAGAATTGGTGACGGTTAATTCCCTCAGCATTTTCTACGTTGGTTTCAATACCAGAAAACCCCCATTTGATGACCCTAAAATTCGTCAAGCCTTTAATCTAGCGTTAGATAAAAAACGTATTGTTAAATTAGCCTTTCAAGGCACGGTATCAGCCGCAAATGGGATTGTGCCGCCCAATATGCCAGGATATAAAAACCCTGATTTAAGTGATTACGAATTTGACCCCGAACAAGCACGACAATTAATTGCCGACTCGTCTTATGGCGACCCTAGTGAATTACCTGACATTACGTTACATGTGGGGGGTGATGGTGGGGCAGTTGGCCCAGTGATTGAGTCAATTGTTCAATCTTACAAAATAAATCTGGGGGTAGAAATTGCAGTTGAGGAATCTTCGTGGGCTAATTTTCTAAATGACCTCAACAGAGGGGATAGTTCTTACCAAATGTATCAGTTAGGTTGGGTGGCTGATTATCCTGACCCGCAAAACTTCTTAGAGGTCTTATTCCACTCAAAAAGTGAGCAAAATCATGGGGGGTACAATAACCCCAAATTAGACCAATTATTAGACCAAGCGAGAGCCACTCAAGATGCCGAAAGTCGATTAGTTTTATATCAACAAGCGGAACAAATGATTTTAGCCGATGCCGCGTGGATACCGATTTATTTTAGTGTAGAGAACTGGCTAGTAAAACCTTACGTGCAAAATTTCAACATCCCACCCATTAAAATACCTAAACTGCAATATATTTCAATTGCTGAACACTAACGCATTTAGGATTTACGGTTTTAGATTTTAGGCTAAACATCGTAAATCATAAATCAAGACACAAGTTCTTATGGCTCCTTTGCTCGAAGTAAAAAACCTAGAAACACAATTTTACACCCAAGACGGCACCGTAAAAGCGGTCAATAAAATTAGTTACACCGTTAATGAAGGGGAAACGGTGGGCATTGTGGGTGAAAGTGGGAGTGGGAAAAGTGTGGGTGTCATGTCGCTCATGCGCCTTATCCCCATGCCACCTGGCAAGATTACGGGGGGTGAAGTTATTTTTAATGGGCAAGATTTGCTCAAATTGAGTATGGAAGAAATGCGGTCTATTCGTGGCAACAAAATCGCCATGATTTTCCAAGACCCCATGACCTCACTCAACCCTGTATTAACCATTGGCCGACAAATTGGCGAATCGCTTGAGTTACATTTGGGCATGGATAAACAACAAGCTCGAAAAAGGTCGATTGAATTATTGGAGCTAGTGGGTATCCCGTCAGCCGCAGACCGAATTGATAGTTATCCGCACCAGTTTTCAGGTGGGATGCGTCAACGGGTGATGATTGCCATGGGCCTGTCTTGTAACCCGCAATTGCTCATTGCTGATGAGCCGACCACCGCCCTTGATGTAACAATTCAGGCACAAATTGTGGATTTAGTGAAACGGCTCCGTGACGAAATTGGCATGGCAATTATTTGGATTACTCATGACCTCGGCTTGGTGGCAGGTTTAGCCAAAAAGATGATTGTAATGTATGCGGGTAATATTGTGGAACAGGCAACGGTGGTTGATTTGTATAAAAAACCCCGTCACCCTTACACCTTGGGCTTATTAGCTTCTTTACCTCGCCTAGATGAAGATAGACCGACAAAATTGTTATCTATTGAAGGTTTACCACCCGATTTAGTTAATTACCCTCGCGGCTGTCCGTTTTATGCCCGTTGTAACTATCGGCTGGATAAATGTGCTGATACTCCGCCAAAATTAGAGAAAGTTGGCCCCGACCATTATGCGGCCTGTCATGTGGATGTGACCACCGCTAAATGGACGACTGAACATCCCTATCAAGAATTTAATTCAATTTAACGTAATAGGAAAGGGAGCAGAAGAGTAAATTCACCATGAAACAAGATATTAGCAACCCATCAGATAATCTGGTAGAAGTTAGAGACTTAAAAATGTACTTTCCTATTACTAAAGGAATTATTTTCCAGCGGCATGTGGGAGACATTAAAGCCGTTGATGGCCTAAATTTCAGCATCAAACGAGGTGAAACGTTAGGCATGGTAGGCGAAAGTGGCTGCGGTAAAAGTACCACTGGGCGGGCTATTCTTCAATTATATCAGCCCACAGCAGGCACCGTGAAATTTCAGGGAACTGAATTAACCACCCTCAAAGGTGGCGAAATGCGAAAGATGCGCCGCCACATGCAAATGATTTTTCAAGACCCTTACGCTTCATTAAATCCTCGCATGACTGTTGGCAGCATTGTCGGTGAACCGCTGGAAGTCCATAGTATTGCTAGTGGTAAAGCACGTAAAGAACGCGTGAAAGAATTATTAGATATTGTAGGGCTAAATCCTTATTTTATTAATCGTTACCCGCATGAATTTTCAGGTGGCCAACGGCAACGCATTGGGATTGCTCGTGCCTTAGCGGTAGAACCTGATTTTATTGTGTGTGATGAACCGATTTCAGCCCTAGATGTTTCTATTCAAGCTCAGGTTATTAACCTGTTAGAAGAATTACAAGAACGCATGGGCTTGACCTATTTATTCATCGCGCATGATTTGGCTGTAGTTCGTCATATTAGTGATAGAATTGCGGTGATGTATTTGGGTAAAATAGTCGAATTAACTGACCGCATTGAACTTTACCGTAACCCCATGCATCCTTATACCGAAGCATTGCTCTCGGCCATTCCTCTCCCTGACCCCATTGCGGAAATGGAACGAGAGAAAAAGCGCGTTATTCTTCAAGGTGATGTCCCCAGCCCCGCTAACCCACCCAAAGGTTGTAATTTCTGCACCCGTTGCCCCGCGATACAGCGAGCTAAAAAAGAAAAAGGCATTGATTGCACGGTTGTTGAGCCTGAATTTAAGGAATTACAACCAGGTCATTGGGTAGCTTGTAATTTATACTAACCTTTTTATTCAAAATATAAAGGAGGTGACTCGCCAAAATTATTAGTGATATTGATGTAGTCTGTAAGTAAATCTAACGTTGTGTTAATTTTATGTAGTTTAGTTAGGAGAAGATAAATTGTTTACTAAAAGATTTTTACTCTTAGTTGTGCTTGTTGCGATATTGAGCGTCATTGCTGCCTGTGGTGGTGCCGCCCCAACCCCCCAAACCATTACGGTGGTAGAAACTGTAGTGGTTGAAAAAGAAGTGATTAAAGAAGTAGCGGGTGAAAAAGTTGTTGAAACAGTGGTGGTAGAAAAAGAAGTTGAAAAAATCGTTGAAAAAGAAGTTGCCCCCGCAGACCCTAACGCAGGCAAAGTTACTTTAGATACCGTTACCAGCAGCGAACCCCCCAGCCTTGACCCCGCTTTAGGGACTGATAGCACCTCTATTTTCTTCATGCGTCAACTATTTATGGGGTTGACTGGCTTTGATGACAAAGCCAATGTTATCCCCTCTTTAGCCACCAAATGGGAAGTCTCTGAAGATGGTTTAACCTGGACTTTCGACATGCGCGATGATGTCCAATGGGTTCATCGTGACCCCAACACCGGCGAATTTGCCGCAGTTGGCCCGGTTACGGCAATGGACGTAGTTTATGGGGTAAAACGTACCCTCAATCCTAAAACTGCCTCCGACTATGCTTACGCCTTATATATGATTAAGGGCGCAGAAGCCTTTAATACCGCTGATGTCGCCGCGGAAGGTTTTGCTGATTTAGAAACCAATTTAGGGGTTACTGCACCGACTACTTATACCGTACAATTTACGCTTGAAAAACCTGCCGCTTACTTCCCCTCCATCGCTGGCATGTGGATAACCTTCCCCCAACCTCAAGCCACGATTGAACAATATGGCAATAACTGGACGGAAGCAGGCTTAATTGTTACCAATGGGCCATACACCCTCAAAGAATGGCAACATGGAGCTTCTATTTGGTTGGAAAAGAGTCCCCTCTGGATTAATGCCAAAGATGTGCAAATTGAACTCATTGGCGGCCCCATCATCCAAGAAGAGTCTACCGCCATGTCGATGTATGAAAACAATGAAATTGACGTAATGTCTAGTCCTCCTGGCTCACCCGTTCCTTCAACTGACATAGACCGTGTGAAAGCTGATGCTACACTGAGTAAAGAATTGTTCATTGCGCCACAACTTTGTACCTACTATTACAGCTTCATTAACTCCAAGCCACCATTTGATAACAAAATGGTTCGCAAAGCCTTCTCTATGGCGATTGACCGCCAAAGTTTGATTGACAATGTGACGAAAGGTGGACAATTACCTGCCCATTCCCTCACCCCTCCAGGCAACTTTGGTAATATGGCCGATGATAAAACCATTGGTGACTATTTGGTACAACCCAAATATGCTGACCAAATGGCTGCGGCCCAAAAAGTCCTAGCTGATGCGGGTTATCCTGAAGGTGAAGGCATTGATATTGTTCTCATGCACAATACCTCTGAAGGCCATGCTCAAATCGCTCAAGCCATTCAAAGCATGTGGCAAGAAGCCTTCCCCAAAGCTATAATTAAAATTGAAAACCAAGAATGGGCTGTTTATTTGAAAACCATCTTACCTGATGCTGATGATGCCGAAAAACCCAACGTGGCCCGTAATGGTTGGTGTGCGGATTATCCTGACGCGAATAACTGGGTGAATGATGTGTTCAACAGCAAGAGTGACAGCAACTATGCTAAATTCTTCAACGATAAGTTTGACAAAATTGTGGAAGATGCCGCGTTTGAAGCTGACCCCACCAAACGGCTTGAACTTTACAAACAAGCCGAAACCACTCTCATTAACGAAGAAGATGGCATTGCTCCCATTTACTACTATACGTATGTTCGTCTCTACAAACCCTGGATTACGAAAAAAGTAGTTAGCCCGGTGAGTGGTGACCCCATTTCTGAATGGCGCATTGACATGGACATGAAAAATGCAGCCAAAGGTACAAAATAGTCTAAGGTAACGACAACCTATCAAAGCGGCGCAGTCTTCTAAGGCTGCGTCGCTTTTCATAAAAACCTCAATTTAACACCTCAAAGGAGGCTCCCTCATGTTTGCTTACATTCTCCGTCGAATTATCTGGTCAATCCCTGTAGTTTTATTATTAACCTTCACTGTTTTTGCCCTAATGAGAGCCATTCCAGGCGGCCCATTTGACCTGAACGAAAAGGGGATTCCCGCTGCCGTGCGTGAAAATGCCATGCGCCGCTACCATTTAGATTGGTCATTAGGATTACAATTTTCTTCTTATGTATTAGGAGACGATGTAACCACCATGATGTGTAGTGGGTTAAGTTTCTTCCCTGGCTGTGACCTGGTTTTAAGTTCATCAACCAAAGGAGTCTCTTTAGGCTTAATTCGCGGCGACTTGGGCATCTCTTTTAAGACACGCCGTACCGTCAATGACCTCATCGCAGAATCATTCCCAGTTTCATTCCAATTAGGCATTATGGCAATTGCCATTGCTTTAGCCTTAGGTATTCCCGCAGGCACCGTCGCCGCCTTAAGACAAAATAGTTGGGTTGATTACACCAGCAGTTTTTTTGCCATCCTCGGATTATCCATCCCTGGCATCGTTTTAGGCCCATTGCTCATTTGGATATTTCCCCTAACACTGGGCATTTTTCCAGTCGCAGGTTGGGGTTCATCCCCGCCATTCTTCCTCGGCATTTTTCCTAGATCTATTGGGCCAGAATTTTGGTCTTATATGATTCTGCCCGCTTTCACCCTCGGCACCTCTGTTTCCGCCGTCATCGCCCGCCTCACCCGCGCCAGCCTCCTGCAAGTCATTCGAGAAGATTACATCCGCACCGCCCGTTCCAAAGGACTATCTGAACAAGTTGTTGTTGTCCGCCATGCCCTGAAAAATAGCCTTATCCCCGTTATCACGGTTCTAGGGCCACTCGTCGCGGGAGTAGTTACGGGAACATTAGTAGTAGAGCAAATTTTTGGCGTGCCAGGCATGGGAAAACACTTCATCGCCAGCATCGGTAATCGTGATTACACAGTCATCACGAGTGTAACTTTAATTTACGCCGTTTTATTAGTTATCGCTAATTTAAGCGTTGACATTATGTATGGTTGGTTAGACCCACGTATTCGCTATAGCTAAACCTAAATTACCCCAAAAACAGACAGGATTTACAAGATTTACAGGATTGAAAATAAATCCTGTAAATCTTATAAACCCTGTCCCAAAAATCAATGGAGAAAACTTTATGACTACGGCTCAACCCTCAACCAAAGCCCTAGCAGTACCCCAACGCAAAGAACGAACCCCCTTTGGGGATGCCGTCCAGCAACTCTTAAAAAATAAATTAGCCGTTGTCAGTGGTGGTTTTATCCTCCTACTCATCTTCATTGCGATATTCGCCGACTTCCTTAATGGATACACCTTACAAGGCTATGATACCGCCCCCATGGAGCCATTTGCCAAGCAAGTATTACAAGATAATAATGCCCGCCCTGGTAGTGTCACCCAAAGCCCCAACCTGTCGGGCTTTGTTTATTGGCTTGGCGCAGACAATTTAGGGCGTGACCTTTGGACACGAACTTTATATGGCACCCGAGTTTCGATTACGGTTGCCATCATCGCCTCTACCGTTAGTCTCATTGTTGGCCTAGTTTATGGCCTCATTGCGGGCTATATGGGCGGACGAATAGACAACTTCATGATGCGAGTGGTGGATTTTTTATACGGTCTACCTACCATCATTGTCGTTATTTTAATGCAAGTTTATTTCAAAGCCCTCGCTCGTCAAGGGTCAGACAATCCCGTGGTCAATTTACTCTTGGGGCTAAACGCCAGCATGGGCGGATTACTTTTTATATTCATTGCGCTTGGCCTATTAAACTGGCTCGGCATGGCACGGATTGCTCGTGGACAAACCCTCTCCCTCAAGCAAAAAGAGTTTATTGAGGCCGCCAAATCCATTGGCGCAACCACCCCCAGTATTATTTTCAAACAAATCTTACCCAATATTATTGGGCCGTGCATTGTCTCCGAAAGTTTAGCTATTCCTGGCTATATTTTAACCGAATCCTTTCTGAGCTTCATTGGCTTAGGCGTGGATGCCCCCACCCCTAGTTGGGGCATTATGATAAATGAAGCCTACAAAGGATTACGTTCTAGTCCCCATGAACTATTCGCCCCCGCATTTGCCCTCACTTTAACGGTATTAGCCTTTAACTTTTTAGGTGACGGCCTCCGCGATGCCTTTGACCCCCGCTTACGTGGCTCATGATTTTGCGCTTTTGGAGTCCAAATCTTTAGATTTGTTAGAGTCAAATCTAAAGATTTGGACTCCAGTTTTTGGCTGTATATCAAGGACAACATGGCGCAAACAACCCCTTCATGGGGCGCGCCAA
>JFJP01034782.1_pt1 | contig 22938 bp, 20 predicted proteins | sample 431651 | NCBI WGS metagenome assembly JFJP01 (sample SAMN02602958, study PRJNA72255) | Microbial mat metagenome, whole genome shotgun sequencing project. | biome: fresh water; feature: sink hole; material: water; isolation source: purple microbial (photo- and chemosynthetic) mats found in...
CATCGCCAACGACGAGGCACTCAAGGCCGCTTTCGCCGTCTGCATGAAAAAAATAAAGGAAAACGGCGTCACCGGCACCGGCCTCCCGACCTACGGCACCGCGGTCCTCGTCAACATCATCAACGAGAACGGCGCCTTCCCGACAAACAATTTCCAGGAATCCGTGTTCGGCAAAGCCGAGGACATCTCCGGCGAAGCCCTTGCTGAAAAGTACCTCAAGAAGAAGGACCCCTGCTACCGCTGCCCCATAGCCTGCGGCCGCTACTGCGAAGTCGACGACATCAAGGGGGGCGGCCCCGAGTACGAAACCATCTGGGCCTTCGGCGCGGACTGCGGCGTCTCATCGCTCAAGGATGTCATCAAGGCCAACTACTGGTGCAATGAATACGGTCTGGACACCATCTCCGCCGGCTCCACGCTCGCGGCGGCCATGGAACTGTACCAGCGCGGCCTCGTCACAAAAGCCGACTTCGGCGACGGACCCGAACTGAGCTTTGGCAATGCCGACGCCGTCGTCGAATGGACAAAACGCATGGGCAAGGCCGAAGGCTTCGGCGCAAAACTCGCGCTCGGCTCGTACAGGCTCTGTGACTCCTACGGCGTCCCCGAGCTGTCGATGTCAGTCAAGAAGCAGGAAATGCCCGCCTACGACCCGCGCGGCATCGTCGGGCAGGGTCTCAGCTACGCCACCTCGAACCGCGGCGGCTGTCATGTCCGCGGCTACATGATATCCCCCGAGATCCTCGGCCTACCGGAAAAACTCGACCGCTTCGAGACAGCGGGCAAGCCCCTGTGGACAAAGATATTCCAGGACTTCACCGCGGCCATAGACTCGGTGGGACTCTGCCTCTTCACCTCGTTTGCCATGGGAGCCGACGACTACGCGGCACTCTACAACGCCGTCTGCGGGACGTCCATCACCGGTGCTGAATTCATAACATCAGGCGAGCGCATCTGGAACCTGGAAAAGCAGTACAACCTGGCCGCGGGCATCGGCCCCGACCAGGACACCCTGCCCCCCAGGCTCCTCAAGGAGCCCATCCCCGAGGGGCCGTCAAAGGGCCTCGTGCACCCGCTCCAGAAGGTCCTGCCCGAGTACTATTCATTGCGCGGCTGGGATGCCAAGGGCATACCGACCAAGGCAAAACTCGCCGAACTGAAGCTGTACCTCGAGCTGACCAGCCGGTGTAACCTCGACTGCTCCATGTGCTACAGGCGCACGTGGAGCGACGGAGAGGCGGACATGGCCCCGGAGCTGTTCGACTACATCAAGAGCCAGGTACTCGGGCCGGACGGCCCGGGTACTATCGTCCTGGGCGGCATAGGCGAACCGAGCGTGTCGCCGGTGTTCCTCGACGCGCTCCAGGCCTTCGGCGGCCGTCCTGGGCGAAGTCTTGTCGTGACCAGCAACGGCGTGGGCTATGGCGACCGGCTCGTAGAGACCGTCGCGCGTCACGTCGACCTCCTGATGGTATCGATAGACGGCATGGGCGACACCTACGGCAAGCTGCGCGGCGCAGCGCTGGACGAGACCGTGTCTGCCATCAAGCGGATCAACGCGGCGCGGGCCGGCGCGGGACTGCCGGGCTCGAACATCGGCATACAGTTCGTGCTGTCCCGCGAAAACGCCGCGGACGCAGCGGGCGTCGTCGAACTGGCCGCCGTATTGCGAGCCAAGGTCATGGTGGTGTCGCACATCCTGCCGCAGACGCCCGCGCAGGACGCCACGGTACTGTACGGCCGGACGGCGGATTCCGACGCCAGGCGATTATTCGCGGAACTGGCGTCGAAGGCCTGGCGTCGGGGCCTCTCGCTCGCGCTTCCGCGACTCGAACTGAAAACGGAGCGTTATTGCTCGTTCGTGGAGAACGACGCGGCCGTCGTGACCGCGGGAGGGGCCGTCGCGCCATGCTACCGTCTGTCGCACGCTTACCCAGAGTACGTGCTGGGCCGCCGCAAGGACGTGCTCGCTCACTCGTTCGGCGATGCCTCGCAAACTCCCTTGTCAGCCATCTGGAATGATGAGGCCTATGCGGGATTCAGGCGCACGGTCTTTTCCAACCGCTATCCCTCATGCCTGGACTGCGATCTGGTGGATGGCTGCGACCTCTGCCGGGACACCAGCGCGGATTGCCACGCCGGTTCGCCGTCGTGCGCCGACTGTCCCTGGAGCAGGGGCTTTACACTATGCCCCTGACTCAGTTGATGATGGGAACGCGGACTCTGGAGGAACGCAGATGACCATACAGGTACGGCTGTTCGCCACGCTGCGGGAAGGTCGCGGCAAGGTTATCGCGGTGGACCTTGAGGAAGGTGCGACGGTCGCGGACCTCGCGGCAATGCTCGCCATCGACCGCAAGGACATAGCCATCCTGCTCGTCGGCGGACGAGACGCGCCTCTCGACAAAACCCTGGAAGACGGAGATATCGTTTCCATCTTCCCCCCCGTCGGCGGAGGCTAGGCGCATTCCGCGGCGCGTTCCGCGACTAGCCTCGGTGGATTGACCCGGGCTCCGCCCCCGGATCATACTCGGACCCGGAGGCGTAACGGTGATCGACATCTGGAGTGTTCTCCTTGCAACAGCCGTGCTGTCGCTCGTGTTCCTGTTACTCTCCCTCTTCACCTGGGTAACGGCCAAAGGCAAGATGCCCGGCCCCGGCCATTGGCTGGCCGGATTCTGCATGCTAGCCGCCGGCGTGGTCCTCGTCGCGCTACGCGGGAATATACCCGATCTCATCTCCATCGTGATCGCCAACAGCCTGATCGTCGCCGGCGTCATGCTTAAAACCATCGGTTTCATGCTCTTCCTCGACATCAGGAGCCGCACGGTTCCGCCGGCCCTTATCGTCCTGTTCGCTCTGACCTCAGTGCTGCTGTATGTCTTTCTGGTACCATTCCCGAGCCTCAAGGCGCGGATGTTCGTAACCAGCTTCGCGTATTTCATATACGGCGTTGTCACGGCATATTACCTGATCTGCCAGGCGCCGGCGGGCCTCAAGACGTACGCGAGGATGGCCAGCGGCCTCTTCATCGCGTACTCGGGAATCTATGGCTTCAGAGCGGTCAAGGCGCTCAGCTGGTCGGCGGGCGAACGCTGGCTGGATTCCGGAGACGCGACCGAGTCATACATCATGGTGGCTGTGGTAACCTTGCTCGCCGGCATCGCGGTCATAGAAATGCAGCTGATGCAGGGCCGCCTGAGAATGTCGCTTGAATCGGCGAGCGTTGAAATGGCGAAGAGCAACGCCGCCCTGACCGATGAAATCCTGCGCCGTACGCTGGCAGAGAACCAGTTGCTGGCCATCAACCGGGAGCTGAGTTCCACGCAGAAGGAGATCATGATAACGCTCTCCGAGGTTGTCGAATTCCGTTCCAAGGAAACGGCGCTGCACGTGGCGCGGGTAGGCGAATACACCAGGGTGCTGGCCAGGGCGAAAGGCCTGCCTCCTGAAGAAGTGGAGATGATAGCCGACGCCGCGCCCATGCACGACATCGGCAAGATATCCATCAGCGACAATATCCTCAACAAGCCGGCCGGTCTCAGCGAGGCCGAAATGACCATAATGCGCGGGCACACGCTCGTCGGGTACGGTATGCTCAACAAGTCGGAACGGCCGCTCATCAGGACCGCGGCGGTCATAGCGCTCGAGCACCACGAGTACTGGAACGGCTCGGGATACCCGCACGGAAAGTCAGGCGAAGGCATCTCCTTCGCCGGCAGGGCGGTATGCCTGTGCGACGTGTTCGACGCCCTGTCATCCCGGCGCCCATACAAGGACCCGTGGGAGTTACCGCGCATCCTTAAATTCTTGCGCGCAGAGCGTGGCCGCATGTTCGATCCAGGGCTCATCGACTCGATGTTCGCCAACCTCGATGAATTCCTCTCGATCGCTGACTCGCTGAAGGATGAAGACGCGCCTTCAGCTGCTCAACCGTTCCGAGACCGGGATCTCACCGTCGAGACGCCGGATAGATAATCCCGCCGGTTGTCGGGGGCTAAGCCCGGACCTTCTCCCCGGCGCTGGCAAGCAGGTTGCGCCTCGTGGCCAGAAGATGCTCCGCCATGGCCAGCTGGGCCGCGCGCCCGTCACCTGCGAGTATCGCATCGACTATGGCACGGTGTTCCGCAAGGGTATCCCCGGGTGACCTTACGAGGCCATGCTCGTAGGAGCGGTCCGCGATGCCAAAGGTGGCTTCGACTTCGTTCAGCCTGACGCTGCCGGAAATCTCGAGCACCAGCTTGTGGAACCGCTTGTCCGCCGCCAGGTAAGCGGCTTCAGAGCCGGGCTTAATCATGTCGCCGAAGCCGGAAAAAATAGCGGCCAGGGTGCGTTTGTCAGCCGCACTGGCACCCTCGGCACACAGGCGGGCTGCTATCGACTCCAGCCCGGCCCTGACGGCGAACAGGTCAGCCAGCTCGGCGTCATCATACAGCGGCGCGAAGAATCCGTCGCGAGACCGGTTATCTATCAGTCCTTCTCCGGTCAGCCTGTTAAGGGCATCGTTGACCGGCGTCTGGCTGATGCCGAAACGTTCCGCGAGGAGCTTCCGGTCGATGCGTTCACCCGGCGCCCATTCGCCATCGAACAGCGACCGCTTTATGGCGGCATACACTTCAGCCGAGACGACAAGCTTGCGGATGGGCGACATGTCAGTAGACCGCCTGAATCTGCGGCGTCGCCGCGGCCAGCCTCGCCGCGGCATCCCGCGCCTCGAGGAGGTGCGCGTACATGAGGCGTTCGGCGAGCGCCGCATTACCGAGCACGATGGCGTCGCGCAGCCCGACATGCTCGGCCAGGCTTTTTTCCGCGGGCTTCATGATGCCGCTCTGGTTGCTCTTGGATACGATGGCAAACGACGAGAGGATGCGCTCGAGCACCTGATTGCGGGCTATTGCCACGATTGCCATGTGAAACCGGTAATCGGCCACGCGCACGTCGGTGGCCACTCCACTCGCCACGGCCTGCCGGTGCGACTCCAGAACCGTGTCGAGCAGCGCAATGCCTGCCGAGTTGATCCTGTCCGCGGCTTCAAAAGCGCCCAGCGGTTCAAGGCGCAGCCTTACATCGTACAGTTGCAGCAGCTCCACGGGTGAGAGGCGCTTAACGAAAGCGCCGCGGCGAGGCACCAGCTCCACGAGCATCTCCTTCTCGAGCTTCGAGAAGGCGGCCAGGAGGGGCGTCCGCGATACGCCGAGCGTCTCGGACAGGGCTTCCTGCCTCAGTTTCTGGCCCGGAGACAGGGTTCCGACGAGGATCATATCACGGAGCGTTCTATATACCTGCTCTGCCAAGTCTTCAAACCGCGCTGCTTCCATGCCGCTATTCTAGACATCGGGGGTGCGACCGTCAACTGATTTTGTATTCAATATTGTGTTGACAAGAGTCCATAGCTGGTTTATTTTTTGTATACAATATTTTGCGTGGAGCTTCAATGATCGGTGTGTCACCAGCATATTTCATATCCAGCTTCGGAAAAGCCTTCGGGCCGGCCCAGATAACCGCTGGACTACCCTTCCTGGCAGAAGCCGGATACGAAGGCTTCCAGGCGGAAGTTTTCATGGAAAGCACCCTGCCCGACTGGACAGCGGAGTCGACGAAGGCAGTCGTGGCGGCAGCAGACGCCCTCGGCCTCCAGTGCACCGCGTTCGTCGCGCACTTCCTGGGCGGAGCGTTTGCCACAGAAGCCACGCTGACATCCGGTCCATCCGAATCGTCGGTACGCAAAGCCATCTCGATAGCTGCATCGTTCCCTGGCAACCGGATCTTCGTCCTGCCGTTGCCGGCATACTCCGGGAACACCAAAGCCGCGCGCAGGATGCTTGTATCCCGGCTGGAAAGCCTCATTCTCGCGGTAGAAGCGGCTGGGCTCGAACTGGCACTAGAACTGATGCCCGGCAACGTCCTGGGCGGCTCGCGGGACTTTTCAAGTCTGTGTGGACAACCCGCTTTCAGCCGGCTGCGGCTCCTCTTCGACACGGGCCATTTCTGGGCCATGGGCGAGCCCGTCGCCGCCCTGCCGCAAGCATTCGCCGGCAGGATCGTCGCCACGCACCTCTGCGACAACGACGGCGTCGAAAACCTGTCGCTGTGCCCGGGCGACGGCACGATTCCGTTCGCCGCAACCATATCGGCGCTGAGAAAAAACTCGTACGCGGGCAGTTACGACGTCGAGATAGTGTGCCCGGAGCACCGCGTACGTCACGAATACGGCAGGGCGGCCGCCCTCCTCAAAAGCATGGAGAAAGGAACATATAGTGATAGACAGCAAGAAGCCTGAAGCGACCGAAAGAATCGCCCGGCTCGAGGAACACGCTCGAGACATACGCCACGCCATCGTCACCATGGTGCATACCGCCCAGTCGGGCCATTGCGGCGGCAGCCTGTCCGCATCCGACATCGTCGCCGCGCTCTACTTCGACCTCATGAACATAGATCCATCACAGCCACGGATGCCCGGACGGGATCGCTTCGTCCTGTCCAAGGGCCACGCCTGCCCCGTCCTGTACGCGGCACTGGCCCTGCGGGGCTACTTCCCCGAGGAAGAGCTCGCGACGCTGCGCAAAAACTCCAGCCGCCTGCAGGGGCATCCGGTGTCCACCTATCTGCCGGGCATCGACGCCACCGCGGGTTCGCTGGGCATGGGCTTTGCCCAGAGCATCGGCATGGCCCTCGAGGCAAAGATGACCAAGGCTCCGTATACCGTGTACACCCTGCTGGGCGACGGTGAACTGAACGAGGGTCTGGTGTGGGAGGCTGCGGCTTCAGCTTCCAAGTTCAAGCTGGACAACCTCGTGGCCATCGTGGACAGGAACAACCTGCAGAACGATGGCCGTTCCGACGACATCATGCCCATGGAGCCGATAGACAAAAAATTCGAGGCCTTCAACTGGAGGGTGATCACGATAGATGGCCATGACATGAAGGCCGTCGTCGCCGCCCTGGAATCTGCCAAGGCGAGACTGGGCAAGCCGACCTGCATCATAGCCAGAACAGTCAAGGGCAAGGGAGTCAGCTTCATGGAAGACAAGCGCGAGTGGCACGGCAAGGCGCCATCGGACGACGAGCTGGCCACGGCCTGCAAAGAGATCGCGGGAGGCTGCCTGTGAACCTCCAGAAGGCCAAAAACCCCACCCGCCGCGCCATTGCCGACCGCATGGTCGAGGCGGGCACAGCAGAATCGGCTACTCCACCTACTCCTACCTGTTCGGCGACAAATTCCCCGAGCGGTACTTCAACATGGGCATAGCCGAGCTCGGCACGATGGCCGCTGCCGCGGGCATGGCCGCCGAAGGCAGGCCTACGATAGTCTGCGGTTACGGTGTGTTCCTGACCATGCGTGTCCTCGAGGCCGTGCGTTCGTTCGTCTGCTACCCGCACCTCAACGTCAAGATATTCTCCAGCCACGGTGGCCTCACGGCCGCCATAGACGGCGTCACGCACCAGGCTACCGAGGACATCGCGTTCATGAGCACGCTGCCGGGCATGACCGTGCTGTCTCCCTGCGACAGCGCCAGCGCCAGCGCGGCCTTCGATCTGGCGCTCGGCATGAGCGGCCCCGTCTTCGTGCGGCTGATGCGCGACCCTCTGTTCGAGCTGTATCCGCAGGGTACGCAATTCCGTATCGGCGGCAGCCACACGCCCAGGCGAGGCAAGGACGTTACCATCGTCGCGCACGGAGACATGGTGTTTCAGGCGCTGGAAGCGGCAGACCTGCTCCAGGCGGTCGGCATCGACGCCGAGGTGATGGACATGTACTCGATCAAGCCCTGGGATCAGAACGCCCTGCAGGAATCACTCTCAAGGACCGGCGCCTTGCTGGTTGCAGAGAATCACCAGCGCAAGAACGGGCTGGGATACGAGTTGGCCACCTGGTGCATGCAGGAAGGCATCGCCGTTCCCTTCGCGCAGATCGGGCTCGATGATACCTTCGGGGAGAGCGGCAGCTACCCCCTGACGTTGAAGAAGTTCGGCATGGACGCCGGCAGCATATCGGTGACGGCCAGCGCGCTTGTCGCTGAAAAAAAGAGGAGAGCATCATGAAACTGGCAGTCATAACGGGCTTCCTGGGCAAGACCAAGGACCGGTTCCACGAGTACAACAAGGAGCTGGACCTGGACGGAAAGTTCAAACTGCTCGCGGGTATCCCCGGCTATTCCGGCGTCGAGGTCGTGTATCCGTACGAGACTCCCGCTCCCGCCGAGATCAAGACGCTGGCCGCAAAGCATGGCCTCGGGTTCGCCGCCATCAACGTCAACGTCAAGGGCGAACCGGAGTTCCGCAACGGCGGGCTCACCTCAACCGATCCGGCCATCAGGGCAAAGGCGGTACGGTTCATCAAGGAAGCCAAGGACTACGCGCTGGCAGTCGAGGCCGACAAGGTAACCTGTTGCCCGCTCGGCGACGGCTACGAATTCTCGTTCCAGTACGACTACGCGTCGGCCTGGAAGCACCTCGTGGACGCCTTCGCCGAGGCCGCCGCGTACAAGCCGGAACTGCCGCTGTTCATCGAGTACAAGCCGTCCGAGACGCGCGGCAAGTGCTTCGTCGACTCCGCCGCCAAGACCGTGTGCCTCATCCGGGACGCCGGCACCAAAGGCCTCGGCGTTACACTTGACTTTGGTCACTCGATCTACGGCGGCGAGAATCCGGCCGAGGCTGCCGCGCTGGTCCACGGCAGCGGCATCCCCATGTACGTGCACATCAACGACAACGACGGCAAGTGGGACTGGGACTATTTCTGCGGCACCAAGCATTTCCTGGAGTACGTGGAGTTCATCTGGCAGCTCAGGCGCGACGGCTACGACGGCTGGTTTACCTCTGACACCAGCCCCACCCGCTGGGACATCGCCGGCACCTTCGAGGCCAACGCCCGCCTGAGCACCAAGATCGAGCGACTGCTTGACAGGGTCGGCGACGATGCCATACTCGAATCGATGCGCAAGGGCGACTACCTCGCCACCTGGCGCTTCGTCGAATCAAAACTGCTCGGACTGGGAGACTGACCATGGCTGCTGGCAAGAACTGGAACGTGCTCGTAACGAGGCGCATACCTGAGGAGGGGCTCGAACTCCTCTCCCGCGATTGCGCGCTGACGGTCAATCCGCATGACAGGCCGATGACGCGAGCCGAGTTCCTGTCAGCGGCCACAGGCAAGGACGGCGTGCTGTGCCTCCTGACGGACAAGATCGACGCGGAGTTGTTCGACGCCGCTCCTGGCGTAAAGGGATATGCCAACTATGCCGTCGGCTACGACAACATGGACGTAGCCGAGGCGACCAGACGCAGCATTCCGCTGTCAAACACGCCGGGCGTCCTCACCGATGCGACGGCCGACATGGCCTGGGCCTTGCTGTTCTCGGTAGCAAGGCGCGTTGTCGAGTCGGATGCCGTCATGCGCAGTGGCGCCTGGCAGGGCTGGGGGCCGATGCAGTTCATAGGCGGCGACATCACCGGCAAGACCCTCGGCGTCGTCGGGGCAGGCCGTATCGGAGCGGCCATGGCGTCCCGCGCGTCCGGGTTCAAAATGCGGCTCCTCTATACCGACGCGCGCCGCAACGAGGCCTTCGAGCGCGATACGGGTGCCGAATTCTTCACCTTCGACCAGTTGCTGGCTCAGTCAGACTTTGTCAGCGTCCATGTGCCGTTGCTGCCGGAGACCCGCCACCTGTTCGGCCGCGAGGCCTTCATGAAGATGAAGCGCACCGCCTACCTGATCAATACGGCCCGTGGCCCGGTACTGGACGAAGCGGCGCTGGTCGCAGCGCTCAAGGAAGGCCTCATAGCTGGCGCCGGCCTCGACGTGTACGAACATGAACCCGCCATGGTAGAAGGCCTGGCTGCCCTCAGTAGCGTCGTCCTGACCCCGCACACCGCCAGCGCCACCGTGGAGAGCCGCAAGGGCATGGCGATCAAGGCCGCCACCAACCTGCTGGCCATGCTCAGGGACGAGCCGGTGCCGGACTGCATCAACCCGGGAGTGTTCGGATAACGATGGGATCAGATTCCAAGCTGTTACATCGTATTGTTCACCACTTGATATTCGCCGAAAATGGTTGACTACCAATCCAAATTCGGCGAAAGTTGAGTGTATGGAATACAAAAATCGAATTCTTGAAACAATACTGCTCCACACACTTGAGAGGGGGCGGTCAATTCTCCTGTTTGGCGCGCGCCAGACAGGCAAAACGACTTTGGCTGGCAGGATACCGGCGGCGTTGCGTCTCAGTCTTGCTCAGCCAGAAACAAGGATACGCTACGAGAAGAATCCAGGACTGTTGAGGGGCGAGCTCGAGGCTATCCCCAAGACCGCGCCCCTGCCCCCCTTGGTGATTCTCGACGAAATTCAGAAAGCGCCGGTATTGCTTGATTCCATCCAGGACTTGATTGATCGGGGAGTCGCCCGCTTCTTTCTCACCGGTTCGAGTGCACGCAAGCTGCGTCGAGGATCATCAGCCAATCTCCTTCCAGGCAGAGTGTCAGTGTTCCACCTTGATCCGCTTTCCCTGCTGGAATATCAGCCACACAGCCTTGAGGAGGCACTTCTCGATGGCTCTCTGCCAGGAATCCAGTCAGTGGACGACTCCGAAGACCGGGAATCCGATCTGTCAGCCTATGTTACCACATACCTGGAAGAAGAAATACGAGCTGAAGCCGCGACCAGGAATCTGGGAGCATTTGCGCGTTTTCTGGAACTGGCCGCAGCTGAAGCCGGAGGCATCATAAACCTGCGGTCTCTGGCTTCCGATGTCGGCGTGGCACATTCGACCATAGCGGCCTACTATCAGATCCTGGAGGATTGCCTGGTGGCCGAACGGATCGAACCCCTCTGCACGAGCTCCACCAGACGGAAACTGACCCGTTCCGACAAGTATCTGTTCTTTGATATGGGCGTCAGACGAATCGCGGCGCGGGAAGATCGTCGGGTAATCCCGGTGCGCTTTGGGCAGCTCTTTGAACAGTGGGTAGGCCTTGAACTGCTTCGGGGTATCCGTTCAAGCCCGGCTACGATGCGCCTGCGGTTCTGGCGGGATCCTGATGGCCCGGAAGTTGACTGGCTCATCGACCATCAAGGGGTATATACGCCCATCGAAGTGAAGTGGACGGACGGTCCCGACAAAGCCGATGTCAGGCATCTTAAAACCTTCATTCAGGAATACCCCACAACCGAATCTGCTTATGTGGTTTGCCGGTGCCCCAGAAAGATCAAACTGGCTGACCGCATCATTGCCCTGCCTTGGCAGGAATTGCCATCACTTTTATAAACAGGGTCAATGCCCATGGCAAACAAAAACGGCCGCCTGCATTCAAGCGGGCGGCCGACCATGTACGTATAGAAACAAATGGCAGGTCTAGCGCTTGCCCTCTGAGTCGCTTGGGTCACCAGCGTCTCCGCATGCAGCAACAGGAGCTGCCTTGCCCAAACCGGCCAGGAAGGTCTTCAGGGATTTCATGAACGGGAACTGCGACACAATCGTCAGAACCGTGAGAACGGTCAGAACCAGCGAAACCGGCCGCGTGAGCATCGGCATGAAGCTGCCGTTGGATACCATCAGCGCCCGTCTGAGGCTCTCGTCGGCCATCGGCCCGAGTATCATGCCTATGACGAGCGGCGCGATGGGGAAGCCCATCTCACCCAGGAAGTAGGCCACGATGCCGACCGGCACCATAAGGTACAGGTTGAAGATGTTGTTGCCCAGCGAGTACGAGCCGATGATGCACAGGAGCCCGACGATGGGCATCAGGACCGTCTGCGGTATGCGGAGGATCTTGATGACCTGCTTGGCCATGAAGATGCCCATGATCCACATCGCCGCCGCCGCCAGGAAGAGGATGGCTCCGGTCTCCGGCAGGAAGGTGGGATTCTCGATGAGGAGCAAAGGGCCTGGATTGAGGCCATGGAGCATCAGGGCGCCGAGCAGCATGGCGGCGGGAGGGCTTCCGGGAATGCCAAGCGTGTAGAGGGGGATAAGCGCTCCGCCGATGCAGGCGTTGTTCGCGGTCTCCGATGCTACAATGGCCGAATACGAGCCCTTGCCGAATTCCTCGGGATGCTTCGAAGCCTTCTTGGCGGCACCGTAGCTCGTCCATGCGGCAATGTCCTCTCCGAGAGCCGGCACCGCGCCTATGCCGACGCCGATGAGGGATGAGCGTACGATGTCGGGAAAGCGCTTAAGCACGGTGCGGAATTCCGGCAAAATACGGCCGAGCTTCTGCACCTCGGGGATAGCCACCTTGTCCTTGAGGGTCTGTATGATCTGCGGTATGCCGAACGCCCCGAGCAGCACGGGCAAGCTGTCTATGCCGGAATCGAGCTGGGCAAGGCCCATGGTGAAACGCGGGAACGACTGGAGCTTGTCGCGGCCGACCAGCGCCAGGAACAGCCCCAGGAAGCCGGCTATCCAGCCCTTGATCACCAGGTCGGGCGTTATCAGGGTGCCGGAGATGAGTATGCCGAAAAACGCCAGCAGGAAGAATTCGAAACTGGTGAACTGTAGAGCCATCTTCGAGATGAGTGGAGAAAAGGCCAGCACCGCGAACATGCCGACCACCGTGCCGATGGCTGACGCGGTCGTGGTCACGCCCAGAGCCTTGCCCGCCTCGCCCTTGCACGCCAGGGGGTACCCGTCCATGGCGGTGGCCGCTGACGCAGGCGTTCCGGGTATGTTGAGGAGCACCGCAGAATAGCTTCCGCCGTACACCGCGCCTACGTAAATGCCTAGGAGGCTGACCATGGCCAGCGTCGAGTCGAGGCCATAGGTCAGCGTCGTCAGGAGCGCAACGCCGAGCGTCGCGGTCAGGCCAGGAAGGGCTCCGAATACTATGCCGAGGAACACGCTCCCGAACAGGAGCAGGATGGCGAGCGGATTGATGAGCAGCGAGCCGATGCTCGACACCATGGTACCGAAAAGCGACAGGAATTGCATGATCTACTCCTGGATAGGGTCGAGGATGTCGTACCGGACGATATCCATGAGGGCGATGACGCCGCCTTCCCGCGGAAGCGGAATGTACAGCAGGTACTTGAACACCGGTACGAGGATGATAGGCACGACGAGCGACAGCATGATGAGCTTGGCGAACCTCGCCCGCCTCTGAACGCCGGTCAGCCGCGCCGCGACGGCGACGTAGACGACGAGGACCACCGCGCCGACGATATCGGACGAGAAGTAGAAGGCTTCCGTCGCCATCGCATGAAGTCCGCTGACGCAATACAGGAAGAATACGAGCGCCAGAGCCGACCAGAGCGCGACGAGACGTCTGAGCAGCGCCTCGTCCTCAAAGACAAACATCGTCATGAGCCCCGCGAGCAACAAGGCGGCGGCAACCACGAAGTCAACCCGCGGGATGTACAGGAAGACAGAAAATGCTATGACGCCCGTCACGGCGACGAACCGTACGGTTGAAGCCCGGGGACGGCCCGCGCGCGCTATCCCCGTCAGCGCTTCAGCCGCCGCGCCGATGATCGCCTTGCCGCCCGACGCCCTGAGACCCGTGACGAACAATACGAGCCCCATGATCGCCAGCCCACAGCCGACGACATACGGCATTAGCGCGGGCGATACGTACCAGTCGTTCCGGACGCCAGACAACTCGGCTCCCCTCGGGAAGCTTAACGCCTCGAGCACGATGGCTCCGCCTATCAGGAACACGAGGATGCCCATGAAGGCATCCGCCTTTCGCAACCGCTCTTTCTGTAGCATTGACTTTATCCTCCTGCAATGAATACATCGAAAATATTTTGTATACAGTTTATTGTAGCAGAACATTGATCCTTGTCAAGAAAAAAGGACCGGCCAGCGGCCGGTCCCCGTATCGTAACGATGTATTATGGTTTAGGAATGCCGAGCGTGGCGGGATCGACCTTGGCCTGTCCGAGGTCCCAGAGGGTCCAGCAGAACAGTGACTCGAGCTTGTTGAACACAGCCACGGCTTCCTTGCCGGTCTGTCCGATGGCCTGATAGTAATTATTTGCCATGTAATCAATTACTTTTTTTGATTTCATTGTCTTCTTGAACGCCGCATCAAGGGCTTTTTTGGCGTCAGCCGGTGTGTCATCAGGAACCGCAAAGCCGATAGCCTGCATGATGGGCAGGTACTTCTTGAGCCCGGCATACAACTTGAGTGAGCTGGGGATCTCGCCGAAGCCCTCGAGCTTGAAGGCCTGGTCGGTGAGCATACCGAGCGGCCTGAGCTGCCCAGCCTTGATGAGCTGCTGCTGCTCCGCCAGTGAGGTTATGACTACGTCGATCTCGTTGGTCACCGCCGCGGTCTGGGTCGGGCCCGATCCGGGGTACGGAATGTAGTTGAACTTGATCTGGGTACCGTTCTCGAAGGCCAGCATGTTCAGGTGGTGCAGTCCGCCCACGTTGCCGGCGCCGGCCTTGACGGTGCCGGGATTGGCCTTGGCGGCGTCAACGAGGTCTTTCAGCGTCTTGTAGGGCGACGAAGCCGAAACGGAGAGCACGTCGGGAGAACCGGCGATGAGGAACGGGTACCAGGCCTTCATCAGCTTGTCGAATCCGCCCATGACTGGACCGGAAACTACTGACTCAGACAAGCCGGCCAGGTTGTAGCCGTCGTGCGGAAGTCCCCATACATGGAACATGCCGTTTGACGCGCTTACGCCGCCCGTAACGTTCGTGACGACGGCGTTCCTGCCAAGGAAGGGACGCATCTCGCCGGCTATGAGCCTGTTCAGCACGTCGGTGCCGCCACCGGCCGAGAATACTACGGTAATCGTGACATCCTTGGCGGGAAATCGCGCCTGTCCGTACGCCACCGCTCCGATCATCATGATCGCCAGAACGAGTACCATAAGCCGCTTCATAAGTGCCTCCTTAAAATCTGTATGGAGAGTTTTGCATACAAAATAGATAGTACCAGCATTCACCATTCTGTCAACTGAAATTCATTGACATTGTGGTTATTCGTCATACACTGTCGGTGAGCAGCTGCTCACTTTCGTCCACAGGAGACCCACATGGCCTACAGCATACAGAACTACCATGACGTACAGGACATCTACACCCGCCTCGCCGCGCTCATGGCCCGCTCTCCCCTGCCGCTCCGCGACGACGCCATGGCGCGCTATCTGGCCTTCTTCGACTCCTGCTCAAAATCAAAGGCACTGGTGGACGAAGCCAAGCGCTACATACCCGGAGGCGTCCAGCACAACCTGGCCTTCAACTACCCCTTTCCGCTCGTCGTGGACAGCGCGGCTGGAGCCTATCTACACGATGTGGACAGCCACCGCTACATCGACTTCCTGCAGGCGGGCGGTCCGACCATCCTGGGCAGCAACGACCCCGCTGTCCGCGCTCAAGTGATTGACGTTCTGAACCACGTTGGCCCGTCCACCGGGCTATTCCACGAATTCGAACTGAAGCTGGCCAAGGAAGTATGCTCCCATATGCCCGCCGTTGAGATGTTCCGCATGCTCGGCTCCGGCACCGAGGCGGTGATGGCAGCGATACGCGTAGCGCGCCTCGCGACGGGCAAGAAGCGCGTCATAAAGATAGGCGGCGCCTACCACGGCTGGAGCGACCAGCTGGTGTACAGCCTCAAGATCCCCAAGACCGGCCGCTTCGAAGCGCACGGCATACCGCCCCGGGCCAGTAGCCTCACCGATGAAGCCGCGCCCAACGACCTGCAGTCGCTTGAACGCGTGCTCTGGCGCAACAGGCTACGCGGTGGCACCGCCTGCGTGCTCATCGAGCCGCTCGGGCCGGAATCGGGCACGCGGCCGGTGGATTTTAACTACAACAAGGGCGTCCGCGCCCTCTGCGACACATACAAGACACTGCTCGTGTTCGACGAGGTGGTCACCGCCTTCCGCGTCGGCCTCGAGGGTGCCCAAGGCTACTTCGGCGTCGCGCCGGACCTTACAACGTTCGGCAAGATAATAGCTGGCGGCTACCCCTCCGCGGGCGGGCTCGGCGGCCGCAAGGACCTGATTCTGCGCATGGCGGCCGGCCTCGAGTCGGGCAAGAAACGCGCCTACGTGGGCGGCACCATGGCGGCAAATCCCCTGTCCGCCGCCGCGGGCTATTTCACCATCAAGGAAATTGAAAAACGCGACGCCTGCGCCGTCGCGGGCCGCGCCGGAGACCGGCTCACCGCGGGCCTCAAGGCGGCCATAGAACGGCGCAACCTGCCCTTCGTGGCGTACAACCAGGGGTCGATATGCCACCTCGAGACGGTTGGCGCTATGTTCATAAAAATGGACATGCTCCGCATACTCAAGGTGCTCAAGGAGATAAAGGTGCGCAAGACGATGATGGAGGGCTACGGCGCGGCCTACGCCGCCGAGGGCATCGTGACGCTCGCCGGCAGCCGCATGTACACCAGCGCCGCTGACACCGACGACATCATAGACGACGCCATAGCCCGTTTCACGCGCGTCTTCGACAACGTGGCCACCGTCCCGATGAATCCAGCTCCTCCAGCCGCCCCGACGGAAAAAGGAGTGAGCCATGACTGAAACTGAAGCGCGGGAAGCTGTGCGCGCCATGGGCCTGCGGCTCGTCGAGCTGGGCCTGACGGCAGGCACCTGGGGCAACGCCTCGGTGCGGTTTTCCGACACCCTCATGGCAATAACGCCGAGCGGCACCGATTACTCCACGATGACGGCCGCCGACATAGTCATCGTCAACCTTGATACCGGCGAGGCGCGTAGCGGAAAGCCCTCCTCGGAGAAGGCACTCCACATGGAGATATACCGCAAGCGCGCGGAAGCAAAGGCCATCGTGCACACCCACTCCATGAGCGCTTCCACCGTGGCGGCCGCCAGGCGCGAGGTGCCGCCGATCCTCGACGACCTGGCGCAGATCGTCGGCCCGAGCCTCCGCGTGGCCGAGTACTCGATCCCTGGCACCAAGAAGATGGCCCGCACCGTGTTGCGCGCAATGTCCGGCCGCATGGCGGCACTGATGGCCAACCACGGCGCCGTAGCGTTCGGCCGCTCCCCCGACGAGGCCATCCTGTGCGCGCAGATCGTGGAGAAGGGTTGCCGCGCTTTCATCGAGGCCGAATTCCTCGGCGGCGCTACCCACATCCCGCGCTTCGAGGCCGCCATCATGCACGAAGTGTACCTGCGCAAATATTCCCGGCAGAAAAAGGAACCCGCGTCGTGAGTGCGGCTGGAACCGGGGTCCTCGTCGTAGCGTACGACATAGGCACCACCGGCGCCAAGACCTGCCTGTACCGCTTTCCTACCGCAGGCGGCGTGGAACTGGTGGCAAGCGCCGCGGTGGAATACGGCATACGCTTCCTGCCCGGCGGCGGCGCTGAGCAGGACCCCGACGACTGGTGGCGGGCCGTATGCTCGGGAACCGGTTCGGTGCTGCGCGCGGCCTCGGTCAGACCTGCCGAGGTGCGCGCGGCGGCATTCTGCTGCCAGATGCAGGGCCTCGTCCTCGTGGACAGCACGGGAAAACCGGTCAGGCCCGCGATGAGCTACATGGACCAGCGCGCCAGTGACCAGAAGCGCCGCGGCATAGAAGGCGGCCTCACCGTAGCCGGCCTCAACCTCCGCAAGCTCGTACCGTCGCTCATCATCGCCGGAGGAGTGTCAGCCAGCGCCAAGGATCCCGTGTGGAAATACCAGTGGGTACGGGAACACGAGCCGCAGGCCTTTTCCCGCGTGCACCACTGGCTGGACGCCAAGGAATACCTCGTGGCCAAGGCCACCGGCCGCTTCGCCATGACGCCCGACTCAGCCAACGCCACCTTCCTCTATGACACCCGCCCCGGCCGCCTCGATGCCCGGGGACTGGGCTGTTGGAGCCCCGTGCTGTGCCGGCTCTTCGGCGTCGACCCCGCCCATCTGCCCGAAGTCGTACCGCCGACCGAAGTAGTCGGGCCGCTCCTGCCGGCCGCCGCTGCGGAGCTTAGCCTGCCTCCGGGCACCCCCATTTATGGCGGCGGCGGCGACCTATCCCTCGTGGGCCTCGGCTCCGGAGCCGTGGAGCCCGGCGACGTCCATGTCTACATGGGCACCTCCGGCTGGGTATCCGCCGTCACCGACCGCCGCCTCGTCGACACGGACGCCATGATAGCCTCGGTGATGGGCGCGCGCGCCGGCCTGTACAACTACATCTCCGAGCAGGAAACCTCTGGCAAGTGCATGGAGTGGGTCCGCGACCACCTGGTGCTGGACGAGGTCGGTGCCTACCTCGGCGCGCGCAACGCCGCCCAAGACCCGGACGCCCGCTACGCATCCCTGTTCGAATTGCTTGACGAAGCGATCGAGGCGGTGCCGCCGGGCGCTGACGGCGTGCTGTTCACCCCCTGGCTACACGGCAACCGCTCGCCGTTCGAAGACCCCAACGCACGCGGCGCGTTTTTCAACCTGGGCCTGAACTCAGGCAAGCGCTCGATGATACGGGCGGTCGCCGAGGGCATAGCGCTGCACAACCGTTGGCAGCTTGAATCGATACGGAACAAGACGGCGGCGCGCGGCCCGGTGCGCTTCGTGGGCGGCGGCGCGCGCTCCCGCTCGATTGCCAGGATCATGTCCGATGTGCTCGGTGAGGTCGTGGAGACCGTCGCGTCGCCGCAAAACTCGGGAGCGCTCGGTGCCGCGCTACTCTGCGCGTACGGCCTCGGACTCGTCGGATCGCTTGCCGAGGCCAAAAACCTCGTCCGCCCCGCTGTGGTCTACGAACCGCGGCGCGAACTGGCAACTCTGTACGCGGACCGTTTCCAGGTGTTCAAGCGATTTTACACCCGTAACAAGCCGCTCTACGCCGCCCTCAACGCGTCAGCGCGCGCCGTATAAAGCCCAGGGCGGCCGTTATGATGGCATCGGCATCATCGGCAATTTCGCCGACGAACAGGCGCAACCGGTTGCGGTAGTACGTGGAAGCGTACGAAAACTGTATGGCAAGGAACAGGTCATCGAGCAGGAACGCCGTGCTGGCCGGATCGGCATCCGCGGCTATCTCGCCGGCGGCTGCGGCCTCCGCCACCATGCCCCGGTACCGCGTCGCTGACACGTTTTCTATGCTGCCGGAGAGTTGCTCGGCCAGGCCGGACAGCTCCTCGGTTGTGCAGGCAACGTAGATGCGTATAAGCTCTGGGTCATCCTGTGCGGAACGCACCGCGGCTCGCAGTATCGCCTCCACGCGACCAAAGAATGACGGTTCGGCAGCAAAAATGGCCGCGAGCGTAGACTCCAGCAGTTCATGCGATTCTTCTATGATGGCGAGGAACAGGTCGTCCTTGGTTCTGAAATATTTATACAACGCGCCGACGGAGATGCCGGCGGCGGCCGCGACATGGTTGACGTTGGTTCCGGCAAAGCCGTCGCGGGCAAACGCCGACTTGGCGCTTTCAAGCACCCGTCTGCGCTTCTCGTCCGATATGCGTTCAAAAACCGGCGTCCACCGGGGCCCCGGCATGGTAAATTCTGATTTTTCGTCCATGTGCGCACTATAGCTGAACGATGAAAGGAAGTCGATGATGGAACATGCAACGATCAGGGTCTACGGCTACCGCTGGGTAGTCCTGGGCGCCTTCATGCTGGTCAACCTGGCCATACAGCTCCTGTGGATTTCGTACGCCCCGATCACCGGACAGGCGGCCGCGTTCTACGGCGTCTCGGACCTCAGGATAGGTCTCCTGTCCATGCTGTTCATGCTGGCGTTCATCCCGCTCTCCATTCCAGTGTCGTGGGCCATAGACACCCTGGGCTTCAGGATAACCGTCGGGGCCGGCGCCGCGCTCATGGGCGCGTTCGGCATCATGCGCGGCCTGGCTGGTTCAAATTATGCACTGGTCTTCACGGCCACACTCGGCCTCGCCGCCGCCCAGCCCTTCCTCCTCAACGCCTGGACCAAAGTTCCGGCCCTCTGGTTCCCCGCCGGAGAGCGCGCCACCGCCGTCGGGCTCGTAACCCTGGCAAACCTCGTCGGCACCGCCGCCGGCATGGTACTCACACCGGCCCTCTCCGTATCGCTGTCCATCCCCAAGTTACAATTATATTATGGAATATTTTCAGCCGCCTGCGCAGCCCTCTTCATCATCGTCGCGCGCGAACGCCCCGCCACGCCACCCGGCCCCGACTCCGGCCAAGTCCGCTCGCTCATGCTGGACGGCCTCCGGCACGCGTTCACCGTGCCCAGCTTCAGGCGCTACCTTATCATCTCGTTCGTGGGCCTTGGCGTCTTCAACGGCGTCACCACCTGGATAGAAGCCATTGTCCGTCTCCGCGGTTTCGGCCCTGCGGAAGCGGGAACCCTCGGCGCCATCATGCTCGTTTCCGGTGTCGCTGGCGCGGTCATCCTGCCCGCGTGGTCAGACAAAAGCGGCAGGCGCAGACCGTTCATCGCAGTCGGCCTCGCACTCGCCATCCCGGGCCTCGCGGGTCTCGCGCTCGCCCCCACCTTTTTCCTGTTGTGCATTTCATCCGCGATGCTCGGCTTTTTCCTGACCAGCGTAATGCCCACCGGCATGCAGTATGCCTCTGAAATTTCACGCCCCACCCCGGAAGGTACGTCCAACGGCCTCATCCAGTTGTTCGGCCAGGCGTCCGTCGTCTTCGTCTGGCTGATGGAAGCATTGCGTGGCGCAGACGGTTCATTTACCCGCGCGCTCTTCGTAGCCTGCGCGATGCTCGTCGCCAGCACCCTTTTATCCATGAAGCTCAAGGAAATATCATAATATAATTGTAACGGGCGTCTCCCTTCCTGCGGTCGGGCCGGGCTCGTCGGGGCTCTGGTCGCGCGTACGCGACCGGCGCTCCGCACGAGCGGAGCGCCGCCCCTCCGATCCCTGACACTCGCATTTCTGCTACTTGTATCAATATTCGTTTCTTTTTATAATCAATAATCTTTTTTACAAGGAACCAACATGGCCAAACCAGGCAACGCTTTAATCCAGATTTCAAAGAAACTCGTAGCGCTCCAGATCAAGTCTTCAAAAATCAATGAAGAAATCAAGGCACTCTCCGATATTGTCGCAGTCGAGGTAAAGAAGCAGGAAGCCACGCCGGCACCAGTGGCCGCAAACAAGGTCGCTCCCGCAAAAGCTGCTCCCGCCAAAGTTGCTCCTGTTAAATCCGTTGCCGCCAAAACGGCTCCCGTAAAAACGGCTCCTGCAAAAGCAGCACCAGTCAAGGCACCTGTGCCTGCCACTGGCACAAATGCTGGCGCGGCCAAGAAGCGCGGTCGCCCCAGCAAGAAATAGCATGATGGGGCGGGGAACAATTCCCCGCCTTTTTTATTAATTCTCTTCCACAATGTTAAAAAATTCCGGAGTTAATCAGCTTGAGCACGATGCATCGTCCGCCCTTCCAATTTCAGCGAGCACACGTTCGAGCTTTTCCTTTTCGGACAGAAGGAGTGCCTCAGTCGCCTTCCGCCCCGTAAGGTCGCGGGCTACTCCGTATAAATACGTACTGGCAGCTATGTCGAAAAAAATGCCATTCACCTCAACAGGAAAAATCGAGCCATCCCTGCGCCTGTGCATGGTTTCAAACAAAAGCGTAACATTCTTGGGGTTGCCCTTCCAGAATTCCTGGAATCCATCCCTGGAATAATTGGCATCTATATCTTCAATAGACATCTTCATCAGTTCATCATGGGTATACCCGAGCATCGTGCAGGCAACAGCATTCGTTCCGAGAACCGTGCCCTCGTAATTCAGAAGGTAAATGGCGTCGATACTGTTATCCATGAGGCTCCGGTACAGGATCTCGCTGCGCTCAAGCGCCGCAACTTTAGCCTCGAGTTTCTTGTGGGCATCGTGGAGTTCGAACGCCATTTCTATTGATGAACGGAGGACAAAATCACCTGAATTCTTTATGACATAGCCGTAGCGGGTTATGCCCTTCACTTTTTCCACCATTTCACGCTCAGCATGGGCAGTCAGGAATATGATTGGTATCGATGCGGTTCGCAGTATCTCCCGAGCGGCTTCAGGACCGCTGAACCCTTCTCCCAAGTCGACATCCATGAGCACAAGGTCTATATCCGGGGTCTCCCTGACCATATGTACAGCTTCTTGACCAGTTGACGCCATGAGCACTTCATAACCGTAGCATTTAAGTTTAAGTGCGGTAGTTGTGGCGATCAGTGCATCATCTTCAACGAGCAACAGAGTCGTGCGTACAGGCTTCATCATTAGTACTCTCTCATATAAAACTGCTTGAAAAAATCATAATTCCCAACCATCAAGCTGTCAAATCGTAGATTGCCGCGAATGGGTAACTGTTGACATAACATCAAAATTTCTCCATTATGGGCATATGTTTATAACAAAATGCGTCTTCCAAAGGTTCCAGTCATCACGCATATAGAGGAGTTCCCTGATGGATTTTATACCTGAAAAGAAACTTGTTCCGAGTATCAAGCGCGTCATAGGCATCATGAGCGGCAAGGGTGGCGTCGGTAAATCCACCGTCGCGGTGCTCCTGGCCCAGGCACTCGTGGCACGGGGCAGAAGCGTTGGCGTGCTCGATGCGGACATCACGGGGCCGAGCCTTCCGAGACTGCTCGGGGTCGATTCCTTCCGGGCCGAGTCTGATGGCCACAGGCTCTTCCCCATCGTCAACGAAGAAGGAATCAAGGTCCTCTCGATAAACCTTTTCAACGAGAACGAGGAGGATCCGGTCATCTGGCGTGGCCCGCTTCTCGGGAAGGCAATCGAGCAGTTCTGGGGCGACACTGAATGGGGCCAACTAGACTACCTCATCATAGATTTCCCACCCGGCACCTCGGACGTGGCACTTACCGCATTCCAGACCATTCCATTCGCTGGCGTCGTAGTAGTCGGCACGCCCCAGGACTACGTCTCCATGATAGTCAAGAAATCGGTCAACATGGCCACGATGATGAAGGCTCCCGTGCTAGGCATCGTAGAAAACATGCGCTCACTGATCTGCCCAGACTGCGGCAACGAGATAAAGCTCTTTGACGATGGCGGTGAGAACAGCGC
>JFJP01032811.1_pt1 | contig 22935 bp, 15 predicted proteins | sample 431651 | NCBI WGS metagenome assembly JFJP01 (sample SAMN02602958, study PRJNA72255) | Microbial mat metagenome, whole genome shotgun sequencing project. | biome: fresh water; feature: sink hole; material: water; isolation source: purple microbial (photo- and chemosynthetic) mats found in...
CATGATCTCAGAAAACGATTTAAATCAAATAGTTGCGAAAACACTTGAAATTGGGGCAAATGAATCGGCTTTGTCGGTTTTAAAACAAAATCTTCCAAATCTTCATTTTACGTTGTGTTCGGATGACGACATTATTAACGGCAAACCCATTCAAAAATATCCCTTATTTAACATATATTTAGTGAATACTAGCCAACATTGTGCGGTTTTAACCAACGATGCCGACCATGCCAGCGGCGTGGTGATCGCGTGGCGCACCGAAGACGAGGATTGAAAACCATGAGCTTTGTCATTGATATTGAAAAATTAAAAAATGCTTGTGAATCATCAACCTATGAGGATTCTCATCAAATTTTAATTGCCGCAACCAACAACGTGCAGGCGAATTTGCAATTTCAAGAAGCCTTGATGCGCGGCGGTTGGCATCGTCCGGGCGGCGTGGTCAATGGGCAAGGCGAGCGGGTCGCGGATGATTTGGCGAGTTGGGCAGAACAAATGTCGGGCGGCGATGTCAATGTTTTACTTGAAAAAATTGCTTCTCAACATCTTTTTGCAACTCGTTTGACGGGAAAAACGCTTTATTTGGTTGCGCCGATTGGTGAGAAAGCGTCGGATTTCGTACAATTAGAAATTGAGCAAATTCAAGAAGTTATAGAAAGACCTTTGTGGCATGAAGATTGGCTACCCGACGATTTGGGTGAATTTATCGATCCGCTTGATCCGCCACAAATGCTTGAAAAACCACTTCAAAAACCTGTGTATCATTTCCGACGTGTGACTTATCTGCCTGATTTATTAGCGGAAATGGATAAATCTGACGAAAACTTCATTAAAATCAATCGTTTCTTGAATGAATGGGACGAATGCAGCGCGAGTGAAGGCGCGACTTTTTGTGAACATTGGGTATTTTCTTTACGCAAAGAAGCGGGTTATCGTGAGGAAGTTCTTATCCGTGCGAAACCGATTTCCACTCATGTAGAAATCACCGACGATATGATGCTTTTAGAAGAACATCGTGGCGCAAAATTAGCGAATTTAATTCACAGTTTTGATAGAAAAGTGGGTTATCCATTTGCTTGGTATTTCTTTATGCTGACAAATACGCACGTTGATTACAACATTGCCGAAGCGGTGTTTAAAGAATTAATGGGCGCGTATGCTTATTTACCTGTTCGGGATTTGAAAATCCTCCGTCGTTGGCACGATCAACCTTACGGTCTTTAATTCCAAATTTCCTTCACTAAGTTGAAATAAACTTTCTCTGATAAATCTTATAAGAACCTCCATTTAAAACTTCCAAAATGGAGGCTTACAAGGATTTCAACATTACAACGCTGGAATACCGCTTAAATAACCAACAGGTGCTTTGTAAGGATCAATTTTACTAGAAATGCGAGCTTTCAAATCCGCATTAATATTGCTGCTGAAATCCCCTAAATGTTGTGCGTTGCTCATTAAATACGCATAGCCATTTAAGTTTTCAATCATTTGTAATCCTGAACTTTCTCCTCCCGCCGCTAAAGATAGCAAACGGCTAAGTTGTTTTGTATCCACATTATACGCCCACAAATAGTTGTTAATTCGAGCTGTTGAACTGTCTTCTCCAATAAATAATGTACGAAGTTTCTCTGAAAACTTGATATTATCTGGATTACAGATTTTATCTAAATGACAGGTGTTTCCAATGCTATCTTTTGCAATGTCTTCACCTAAGATAGTTGCTTTGATAGTTGTTCCCACATAATCGCTGCTAATTGCAATCCCACTGCTATCTTTTTGAGCATGGGTTAAACTTATTTCATAAATCCCTCCTGCTGCTAATTTTGAAACTCGAATATCATTAGCTGGATCAAAGGGTTTGCTTTCCATACCATCACGAATTCGCGTCATTGCTAGATATACTTTCTTATCCGCAATATTCACTGTAACGCCTTCAAATTTCTCAAATTCAGTAGTTGCACCCAAATAAGCAGCATAACGACGAGTTTCTAAAAAGGCAGCAGCTTTTTCCATGCCAGCTTTTAATTTCAAATTCTCAACATTTCCAGAACTATGCCCCGCAATAATTTGCTTAAATCCAGCAGGCGCTATTTGATAAGAACCATCAGTATTTTTTACAACAGGTGCAGTTTCAAAAATATCGCTAAATTTCAAACTATTTGCTAAGGTTGTTAATTCAGTATTATTTGAAGAACCTAATTTAATCCAACTCAAAGTTGCTTCACCGCCGTTCTTATCGGTTGTTTGATTCCATTTTGCCGCATACAAAGTGCCACTCGACAAATCTTTTTCTTTATCCGCAACAAACATCGTTAAAACATTATAAGTACCATCATCTCCTTGATAAACAGTACGTTGATCTGGCATAAGTTGCACTAATTCACGAGAAATCCGTCCTAAAGCACGATGCTTTACAACTGTATAAGAACTATCGCTTTTTATAGTGATTTCTGGCGTTAAACCATAATTATAAACATTTGGATTTGAAATACCGTATTTCACCAGTGCTTCTAAACTATTTGTTGCATTAGTTGTAACATTACAAGCGGAACTATAAGAAGTTTCGGTTTGACAACGTGCATCAGGCTCGTATTCTTCTGACCCTAAATGCGTATTCCAAGGTGATAAAGAACCCGCACAAGGAATCCACAATCCATTCACTGATTTGAAACTAAGATTTTTCAATTGCGTAGCGGTTAGTTTTCCACTGGTTTTATCTTGTTCTAAAGTTGACAAACTCATACTCATTGGCATACGCCCGTACAAATCATTTTTGGCGCTATCAATCCAATCATATTCGTAATGCGTGATTAAGAACAACTTCCCCTCAATTTGAATTAAACTATTGGCATCTGGGGTTTCTGCAATCGCTAAATTACCTTGAGCATCTCTTAAAGGATTTCCTTCTTGATCATAGAGTTGTGCCGCCGCATAACTTGATGATCCAATTTTATCTGTATTATAAAAAAGTATATTATAATTTAAAGAACGTTCTTCGAAAGTGTTATCAGAATAGGTGATTTTTGCTTTCGCTTTAGTATAAGTAGAAATGATTTCATCATCGGTTTTTGGCGCATCAAAACTAACAAACTCAACCTTTTGAATTACTTTAGTTGAAATGCTATCGTTATCATCATTGCAACCACTTAAACCTAATGCTAAATTTACTGCCATTACAAGGGGAGCTAATTTGTATAATTTCATTGTTTCATTCCTCAAAAAATAGTTAGTTCATTTCTCAAGAATAACAATATTTTATGACAAAACTAAGACAGTTCAAAAATCGCTGAATTTAAAAATTCTCTCAATTCCTCTATCATTCTTACCCTACTAAATTCTCACTATGAACATCTCTTTTAGAGCGTTACAAAGGATTTTAAACGTCTAAATTTTGTTCTTGTTGTAATGCCCACATTCGAGCATAAAGTCCGCTTTGTTGTAATAAGTTGTTATGTGTCCCGCGTTCGACAATTTCGCCACTTTCCATGACTAAGATTTCATCGGCATCTACAATAGTCGACAAACGATGTGCTATGACCAAAGTTGTATGATTAGTTGCTAATTCTTGTAAGGCTTGTTGAATGTGTTGTTCGGTGCGAGAATCCAATGAAGAAGTCGCTTCGTCAAATATCAAAATCTTCGGATTTTTAAATATTGCTCGAGCAATTGCAACCCGCTGTTTTTCTCCCCCTGATAATTTCAAGCCTCGTTCACCAACAATGGTTTCATATCCATTGGGCAATGAGATAATAAACTCATGTAAATGCGCAAGTTTTGCCGCTTGTTCAACCGATTCTTTGGGCGCATTGGGGTTTGCATACGCAATATTATAATAAATACTTTCATTAAATAAAACTGTATCTTGGGGAACAATCCCAATTGCGGCTCTTAAACTTTGCTGTGTCAAATCACGAATTTCTTGGTTATTGATTTGAATTGATCCATTACTTACATCATAGAAACGATAGAGCAAACGCGCTAACGTTGATTTACCCGCCCCGCTCGATCCGACAACTGCTATTTTCTTTCCATTGGGGATTTCAAATGAAATGTTTTTTAAAATTGGTCGTTCAGGTTGATAATGAAAAGATACATTCTTAAACTTTACGGTTGAGTTTTCTATGTTTAGTATTTGAGCATTGTTTGCATCGACAATTTCAGGTTTTTCCTCTAAAAGTTTAAACATCAAATCCATATCTGCTAATGCGTATTTGATTGAGCGATAGACAACTCCTAAGAAATTCAAGGGGATAAAGAGTTGCAATAAAAACGCATTCACTAACACTAAATCACCGATGCTCATGGTTTTTTCTACCACGCCTTGCGCCGCCATAAACATAAGAACTGTTACACCAATTGCAATAATAGTTCCTTGCCCAAAATTTAATGCCGACATAGAAACTTGGCTATTTGTTGCCGCCTCTTCCCATTTGCTCATGGTTTGATCATAACGATTGATTTCAAAAGGTTCATTGTTGAAATACTTTACTGTTTCATAATTAATTAAACTATCGACGGCTTGGTTGTTTGCTTCAGATTCTAACGCATTCATATCATGACGATAATGCATTCGCCAATTAGTAATTGCAAAGGTAAATGCCACATAAATAATCACTGTCACAAAGGTTGCAATGGTAAATTTTATATCATATTGAATGAGCAAAATGAACGCAATTAATAAAAACTCAGCAATGGTTGGAATAATATTAAACACCATATAGTTCATTAGAGAACTAACGCTTTGTGTTCCTCGAGTTAAATCTCGAGAGATTGCTCCAGTTTTTCTTTCCAAATGAAATCGCAACGACAAATCGTGTAAATGACGCATTACGGTATTTGATAAACGCCGCATTGCTCGATAGCGTACTCTTGCAAAAATGGCATCGCGTAATTCATTAAATAAACCGCTTGCCATTCTCAACGCCCCATACGCAAACAAAAGTGTGACGGGTAGAATTAAAGTTGCTTGCGGTGTTTGAGATAGAAAATCAACAATATCTTTTAAAATCAAAGGAATGCTAACGGTGGCTGCCTTTGCTAAAATAAGGCTAAAAAGAGCAATTAAAACCCGCCCTTTGTATTCCCACAAATAAGGAAGTGTGTTTTTAACGTTTTGCCAATCACGGCGGTTGTTATGAGGAATTTCAATTCTACGATGGGGGTCTGACATTTGTCGTTTCCTTGGTTTTTTATTTAAAAATGTCAGCAACAGCAAGTAACCTTGAACTAATAGCTAAACCGACTTTTTTGGCATTGGTTTTATTGATTTGCAAACGAACCTTATCGTCCTTAATTATAAAACGAACCATGCCTCCTTCGGATAAGAAATAGGTCATGTCGCTAACGGTTAAAATCGGATAATTTTCTAAGGTTGGTAAAATATTTGGTAAAGAAGGTTCTTCAGATTGACTAATGAAAATGATTTGGCAATCTAAGCCTTCTTCGACACGTTTCAAATAGCGTAATTTAACGGGTTGTCCTTGGAGTTGTTTTCCTACGGTAGCTAATTCCAAACTGGTTTGAAAAGGGTCTTGTCCTAACACGCAAATTAAGAAATAACCATTATTGATTGAAGCGGGGGGCCAACTGATAAAATGCCCCAAGCTGTATAGAAAAACGGCTTTTAATTCATACTCATGAACGGGAGAAAAATCGGGTGGCATGGACGCAAAAAACAAATCGGCTAAAACTAAGTTGCTTTTTAGCAAAATAAGTATTAAAAGTAATATTTTTTTCAAATATTTTTTAAACATTGAGTCACTCATTTTATTTATGCGAACACTTTGGCAACCCGGCGCGAGCTTAGAAATTTTACACTGTCGCGCTAAACTTTACGCACGAATTCGAGGTTTTTTTGCAGAACGCCACATTTTGGAAGTTGAAACGCCGATTTTAGCGTCCTCTTGTGCGCCCGAAACGGGGATCAATCCTTTCGTAACTCATTATCACGGTTCAAATTCTCGTCCTTTGTATTTGCAAAGTTCACCCGAATTGGCGATGAAACGGTTGTTGGCGGCGGGCAGCGGGGCAATTTTTCAATTGACGCGGGCGTTTCGTGATGGAGAAGCGGGGCGTTGGCATAATCCAGAATTTAGCCTTTTAGAATGGTATCGTCCTGATTTTAATCAAGATTTATTAATGAATGAGGTCGAGGAATTTTTATGTGATGTGGCAGATTTTCCGCTTGCTCGTCGATGCAGTTATCGGGATTTATTTCAACAAACCTTGCAATTTGATCCTCTCGACATTTCTCTGTCGAAATTGCAGGCGCTAGTGTATCAAAAAACCGCCTATAATGCCGATCAAACCGATCGCGATACTTGTTTGCAATTAATTCTATCGCATTGCATTGAGCCGTCGTTGGGCTTTGAAGCGCCGGTGATAGTGTATAATTTCCCTGCTTCGCAAGCGGCTTTAGCGCGTTTAAATCCCCACGATCCGCAAGTTGCTGAAAGATTTGAGGTTTATTTCAAAGGCGTTGAATTGGCAAATGCCTTTCACGAATTAACCGATCCGATTGAACAACGCCATCGTTTCGAGCAGGAAATTATCAAGAAAAATCAAGATCATACCCTTTACTCGCCTTTAGATGAACGCTTTTTAGCCGCCTTAGACGCGGGTTTGCCAGATTGCGCAGGCGTGGCAATTGGCATTGATAGATTATTGATGTTACTCACAAATTCAAATACTTTAGATAAAATCTTGACTTTTAGTATTGAAAGAATTTAAGTTTTACGAACTTTTTTGATTCCCAACACTCCCATGAAAGACGCATTTGAAATCGCCGATGCCATTCAATGGCACGAAGGCATGTTACTTTCCCCGCAACATTTCCAAGAATGGTCGCGGCGCACCGAGCAATTGCTCCAATATCGCATTATGTCTGCACAACCTTTTTTTTGGGGCATTCATCATTGCAAAATTGATACATCTTTGTTATTAGGAGGGCGTTTGTGTGTTGTTGATTTAGAAGCAATTATGCCCGATGGATTAGTGATCGCGTTGCGTGCGCCAGAAACCACTTTAGAATTAGATTTGCAACCCCATCAAACCGCTCTTCAAACCAAACCTTTAACCGTTTATTTAGCGGTTTCTACTTTACAAAGTTCTTTAGATTATGCCGCTCAAAATTACGCCGCTCGTTACATTGCCGTTGAAGGAAAACCCATTGTCGACAATAATACCGGCGATAATCCATTACAAATGCCGCGTTTAAAACCTCAAGTGCGTTTATTATTAGAAGAACAAACATCTTATAAATTTACCAGTTTTCCTCTCTTTCAAATTAGTTATCAACAAGAAAACTTTGTTCTAACGGATTTTATTGCTCCAACCTTTAGCATTCAAGAAACCCATTTTTTATATGAAACGACGCATTCCATTGTTTTAAGAGTGCGAGAAAAAGCAACCTTTCTTTCCGAACGATTAAAAGCACCTTCCTCTATCGCACGTTTAGATAAACCTGCGTTATTTGAAACCCAATTAATTATTCAAGGCTTAGTGGGCGCTTTACCTCAATTAGAAGCCCTAATTTATGCGAAAAATATTCACCCTTATTTGCTATATGTAACATTATGCGGCATGGCGGGTAATTTATCGGGATTTGCGGGTGCTTTGTTACCTCCTGTTTTTCCTAGTTATAATCACAATGATCTATACAATACCTTTACACCTTTATTACAATTTATCAATCAAATGCTCAATAGTATTCATGAATCTTATTTAGTGATTGCCTTTGAACTAGATAAAGAAAAATGCTTTAATTTGTCCTTAATAAACAAAGAGTTGCACAATGCTTTTGTAATTGGGGCACGCATTCATCCTTTATCAAATAAAAAAGATACGGTTGAGTGGATTCAAGATGCCATTGTTGGAACATCTGATAAAGTCCTAGAAATGAGAGATAAACGGATTTTGGGAGGAAATCGGCGAGAAATTGAGAAAGACGATGATATTGGCGTGATTTCATTGCGCGGCATGGTATTATTTCAAATGCAAGTCGATGAGAAATTCATTACACAAGGAGAAATCCTCACCATTTACAATAACAAAGAACGCGGTTTTCCTTCAGAAATCGTATTTTATATGAAAAATAAGGATTAAGATTATGTTATTTTCTATCGAACAAAACGAATCATTTCTCTACCTTTGTTTTCATGAATTTTATAGCGAGATTGTTCAAATTAAAGGCTCTCTTCAAAAGGGAGGTGTTCATTTACATCTCAATGAAAATGCTATGCCCATTTCCACTAAAATTACGCCAACTTACATTCATCAAAAACTCTTAACTATTTTGGAACGCCAACGTGCAGAGTCAGGTAGAAAAGGCGGAGAATTTGGAGCAACGCAATATCAAAATATCCAATATTTAATGGTAGGATTAGTTGATGAAATTTTCTTACATATTGTGAATTGGGATCATAAAGAAGAATGGCGAAATAATTTATTAGAAACTCATTTATTTAACTCTTATATTGCGGGTGAGAAAGTATTCCGTCAATTAGATCAATTATTAAAAGAAAGTAACCCAATTTATGCAGATGTAGCTCGCATTTATTTGATTGCCTTAGCCATTGGTTTTCAAGGAAAATATCGTAATCTCTCTAATGATGGTACATTAGAACGCTATCGTCGCCAGTTGTTCACTTTTATTACGCATCATGATGCCGATAATTTGCACGATCAACTATATTTCAATCCAGATAAGAAACTCTTTCCATCAGCTTATGTTTCAACGGTAAAAGAACCTAATACTCAACGGTTGCCTGCTTTGCGTATTTGGATCGTAATTTTTATATTGGTAATGACTGGAAGTTTGCTTTCCTCTCATTTTCTCTGGAAAAATACTACTTATAATTTAGAACAAACCATGACTCAGATTATAAAAAGTAAAATATTATCTTCTGACACAAATCATTAAAAATAAAAAGGATTTTTCTTATGGATATGAATTCAATTATTTCACAAATTCAAACCATTTTTGGGTATTTGTTAGGAGGAACTCCAACCTTTCTACTAACAGTATTTTCTATCATTTTTGGTTTGGTGGCGCTTAGTGCATTGTATAAAGCTATTTTTCCCAATGCTACCGCAAAATTACCTCAAATGCCTAAAACCCCTCCATTATCGCCCGAAGCCGCAAAAATAAGCGCACAAAATGCTAAAGAACCAGAAACACCTCAGAAATCAAAATTTTCAACATGGCTTGAATCAAAAAAATGGTTGCCATTTCATAAAAAAACCACCGCAACCATTCGTCATATTTCTTTACCTAATTTAGAGAAAACTTTTCGCCATAATTTACAAAAATTAGAAGAGTATATTGCAGGCAAAGATGCACGTTATCAAATCCCATGGTTTCTTATGTTGGGAGAAGTTGATAGTGGTAAAACTACTGCGTTATCTAATGTAACGTTGACGAAACCATTTTCCTTTGAAAATCAATTGGCTACAAAAGGTTGTGACTGGCATTTCTTTAATCAAGGTATTGTTTTTGATCTCGCAGGAGATTGTGTTTTATATCAAGATAATGCTACCCAAACTTTCTTATCAGATGAGCGCGGTTGGAAAGGCTTTTTGCGTTTATTACAAATCAAACGTGAACGTCGTCCATTAGACGGTTTAATTATTTCAATTCCTGCGACTGATTTAATTCAAAATAATAATGCTGATGTTTTATTTAAAAAAGCATCAATGCTTTATCAAAAGCTCTGGCAAGCTCAAAAAATCTTAGGCATGCGTTTGCCAATTTATATTTTAATTACCAAAGCCGATTGCATTGAAGGATTTAAAGATTTTTGTCAAGTTTTACCTCCCCATTTGTTAGAAAATATCTTTGGATGGTCTAACCCTTTTTCTTTAGAAACGCCATTTAAAACAACCCTTATCGATGATGCGTTTAAAAAAATCTACCAAGAACTTAATCAATTACAATTAGAAATTGTTGCAACTGAAAAGGTACTTTCAAATCATGATAAGTTTCTTTTGTTTCCACATAATCTTCGCCCTGCCTTTAATAATTTACGCACTTATTTAGAGCAACTTTTTAAATCAAGTTCTTATCATGAAGCCTTTTTATTGAGAGGAATTTATTTTATAGGTGATGCGGGACAAATCCAATTAAATCAACAAGATAATCAAACGTCATCGGATCAATTAGCGTTCACACCAAGCACTGAAAATACCTCTTATCTTAAACCTGTTCCTATCTTTTTAGCACAATTATTTAAAGAAAAAATCTTTGCTGAAGCGGGTTTAGCAAAACCAATACACAACACGCATAAAATTCAAAACAAACTGTTGAGAGTTATGCAGGTTTCTACCGTAAGTTTGTTATTATTTGCCATTATAACGCAATGGTTTGCTTTTAAGGAAATAGAACAAAGAAAAACCGCGCTTAATAATACTTTTAATCAAATTACAAAAGATATTAATTCCCTGCATACGTTGAAAGCAAATGTGCAATTTAATGATGCCTATTTCTCAGAACTAAAATATGCTCAAAAAAATAGTGCTAAAAACCTTTTAAATGAGTTAGCAGCGCTTAATGTTGATAGCATGAAATCAATATGGATTCCTTCTTCGTGGTTTAGTCAAATAGATCAGCAAATTATTGATGTTTTTTCAATCGCTTATAATCAATTAGTTTTGGATTTAATTTACCAAGGATTGCATCAAAAAATTAGAGAACTTTTAAAAGAAAATACCGAAGAACCTAATTCAAATAGTGATAGCAAAGCGCTTGGACAGCTTGTTGAATTTCAAAGGATTGTAGCCTTTATTAAGAACATATCAGATGTTGAAAAAAACATCAAAATTTTTAATAACCTAAAAGAAAGCAAAGATCAAGCAAAAAACATTGGAAGTTTGGTGGAATATTTATATCAAATTGTATTACCTATGGGTTTTTACACAAATGCCCAATTATACTCAGCAGCAATTGCACAAGCAGAACATTCTTCTTTTGATTTTGGTTTATATCAATCACAAATTAGAACTAAATTAGTGAGCTTACGAGAGGGTTTGTACGCAAAGGTTTTTAAAGCAAATGCCTTAGAAATAAAAGTTAAGAATCTTGCAGAACAACTTGATAATTTAGCGCAAGCAAGTCGTTATACAGAATGGTTCGATATTTTAAAGAAAATCAACACTTCTACTTTAGAAATTAAAGACTATATAAATCAACCTGAATCTGCTTGGATGATCAGTGCAGATTTTGATTTGGGTGCAGATTTTACACAACTATTAAAAGATATTAATGATGTTTCTTTATTGGGTCAAGAAAGTCATAATGAACTTAATGAAACGGCGCATACAGAATTCGTTAAATTACGCGAGCAACTACAAAGCTACCATAGTAATTTAACGGGCGTTTTTCTTAAACCTAGAAATGCTCTTAAATCAGAAGAAAATCCTCAAAAAGAAAGTGAAGAAAATACAGAGAAAACTGAAAATAAAGAGGAAACTAAAGAATCTACAGATGCTCGTTTAACTTTATCTCCCGCTGTATTAAATTTAAATGGTGTAATCAATAATTTTTTACAACGTGATTTCATGCTTGAAACTCAAAATGTTCAACCGTTACTTTCTCAAATTCCAGCCAATAAAACATTATTATGGGATGCAAATAAACTTAGCCAAGCCGTGAAACTCGCTGAATCGTTTCATCAGTTTCTAAATAATGAATTAAAAAAGTTCCCAGAAAGTCTACAAGAAATTGCAAAAAATGCAGGTTATTCACAGCTTTATAATAATTTAATGCTTAAAGTTTCTTCCTCACAAACAGTAGAAATTTATCCGAATAAAATGCGTGCAGATTTTGAGAAAAGAATGCGCAAAGAAGTCGATAATTTTACTCAATCAGCAATTCATTTATCGTCATTATTGCAATTTATAAAAGATTTCAAAAATGAACAAGTGACTCAGGAAAAATTTACAAATTTTCACGATGATTTGGAATCAGTGACGGTATTACAATCCTATCGATTGCTTGCAGCAACTAATCGTATTTTAGAAGAAGATGATTTGTACAAACCTCGTCAAACTGAGTTTTTTAGCACTAAAGAAAATGATAAAAATATTGCTTTCATTGCCTTTAATGTGAGCGATAAAGATGAATTAAATTATTATTTGAAAGCACAACGAGATCGAGTGCATTATCTTGCTCAAAATTATGCGCAAATTTTGTTAAATTTCTTGGCAGGAAAAAGCATTCCCGCTGAATTAGGAACAGGAACAGTCATTCCTCGTTGGACACGTTTATATATGGAGTTATTCAAATATGATACGGAGAAACCAGAAAACTCTTTAAAAGCCTTAGAAAGTTTTATTTTAAATGATTTAGATGATGTGAATTTAGAAAATTGTTATAGCCGTTTGTACGATCTAAATTTGGATCAAGAAAGTGGCGATTTCTTTGTTCAAAAACAACAAAAACTAAAAAGCCTTCTTTTTAAAAAATGTCAAGAAAAACAACTCTATTTGTCGATTAAAGAAGTCGATAACACCAATAAACAAATGCTCAAAACTAAACTTGCTTTAAATGAAGGAATGTTTTGGGACGTAAGTTTATTACAAAAAGCCACTGAATTTGCTGAAACATTTAGTAATTTTGTAGAAACAGAATACCCTAAATTGCCTGATCAAGAAAAGAAAGATTTTGAACAAAAAGGCTATGCGCAATTTCATATTGATTTCATTGATAAACTCGCACAAGCACAAAGTATTGCACCACATGCGTGGAATAATGGAAACACCAGTTTTGAGGAAGGATTGAAAAGTGAAATCACTAATTTCTTTGAAGCAACTGAGAAACTAGATGGATTTATTGCATTTTTAGATACCGTTTCAAATTATGAATCTTCTCATCAAGATAAATTTACTGTTTCTAAAAAAGAATTATTGGAACTAACTTTAACGCAAGCACTACGTTTATTACAACAAACCGATTTATTATTGCAAGAAGATAATTTGTATCATTTGAAAGGCGATAAATTCTTTATTGGAGAAATGGAGAAACCTTTGTCATTTAGTTCATTTACAGTGAGTGATAAAATTGAACTCACTAATTATTTGAAAACTCAGAGAGAACGCATCAAATTATTGGCAAAAGATTATGCGCAACCGTTGCTCACTTTTATTGCCGATAAAGAAAGTCAAACAAAAGTTGAATATGCGGATGCAATTCCTCGTTGGACAAAGATTTATACTGAGTTATTTAAATACGATACTGAAAAGCCAGAAAATGCTCTAATTTCATTAGAAAACTTTATTAATAATGATTTGGATAAAGTAACGCCCGTTAATTGCTATGTGCAACTTTATCCTAAACAAGAAGCTAATCCTCAGACAAATGATTTCTTTACCAATAAACGTTCTGAAATTCAAATGCAATTATTTGAGCAATGTAAGCAACAATTGTATTTTATTATGCCTAATTTGGCAGAGAATCCACTTTCTGGTATTAAGAAACTCACGCCGCATTCTAAAATTGCACTGAATAGCACGCAGTTATGGAAAACTCAACAATTACAACAAGCTATAAATAGTGCAAATCTGTATAGTGAGTTTCTAACAAATATAGAAAAATACCCCTTTAGTGTGCAAAAGCGTATTAAAGAAAAAAGTTATGCAGAATTTTATACACATATTATGCACGCATTAGCAAAAGCACAAATCATTCAGGTGAGAGAAACTACTCAAAAATCGCCTCATTTGGAGGAGCTTTTAGATCAAGAAATTCAAAACTTTATTCAAGCAGCGCCATTATTAAGTTGGATGAGTGTATTTTTTGAGCAATTGGGTAAAACAGAAAGCCCTGAAGCCAAACGTTTTATTCAAGCAAAAGAACTGCTCGATACATTAGGCATTGCGCAAGCCCAGCATTTATTAACAAGTACAAATAAATTCTTAGAGGAAAGTCATTTGTACACAACTAAAACATCCGATTTCTTTATTCATTGGGATAATTTGCAACCTTTATCAGCAATGGCGTTTGGTGTGAGCGATAAAGTAGAAACCGATTTTTATTTGAAAACCCAACGAGAACGAGCACGTTTTCTAGCTCAAAAATATGCGCAACCTTTATTAACGTATTTGTCAAATAAATCTTCGGTAGGAAAGCAGGCGCAAGGTGATGTTATTCCGCGTTGGACACGAATGTACACCGAGCTTTTCAAATACGAAAATGAAGACCCTGAAAATTCTTTAACAAAACTTGAGAATTTTATTCGCATTGGTATGAACAAAATCAATTTGGGTAATTGTTACACAGAATTAGAAGATGCGGGGAGAAACTCTGGGGATTTCTTTACTGAAAAACTAGCAAAATTACATACATCTTTATTTGAGCAATGCCGTTTTATTGCAGATTTAGAAGCCTATCGTCGTTATCATTTGATTGCCGACTTTTTCAACCAAAAACTAGCTGGAAAATTTCCTTTTGCAGAGGTTTCAAAACAACCCGCTTTTAGTGAAGCTGATCCAGAGCAAGTTCAAAACTTATTTGCAATTTATATGACATACGGTGAAGGGTTGCAAGAGTTTATTAACAATAGTCGTACATTTGAGAAAAACCGTGACGTGGTGATTCAATTTTTAGATAAATTAGAAGCAGTAAAACTCTTTTTAGAACCGTTAATTAAACAACCTATGCCAGTAACTAAACCCATTTTAGATTTTGTGGTTGATTTCAGAGTTAATCAAGAACGAGAGCATGCGGCAAATCAAGTCATTGGTTGGTATTTAGAGAAAGGTGGGCATGGTACAAATACTTTTATTAATGGACAACCAAAGAAAAAAGCGGTTAAACCTACATTAGTTGCAGATAGAGAAGGTTCTTGGCATTTCAACGATCGTTGGATGTATGGAGAATCGCTGCGTTTTTCTTTTAGATGGGCACGAAATTCAGCGTTTCGTCCATTCTTAGATGGGGTTTCTCAAGGTATTAGTCTGGCGGGAGAAGATGACACTGCTATTTTTGAGTTTCGTGGGTATTGGGCTTTATTAGAAATGATTCGTAAGCACAGTGCAAAACCAGAGGATTTTGATTCATTAGAAGATGCTCAACCTCATACCTTGAAATTTGAAATCCCAGTACGACGTTTAGCAGGAGAGAAACGCATTCCTTTGAAACAACGTGTCCCAAAACCTGCACCCTTGCCACCACGCCCTCCTTCAGAGTGTTACATGGATTGGTACGAAGAATCTTTTGGGGATAAACGTTGCTTAGAAGGTAATTTCAAAAAATTAGAGAACGCTCCTTCTCCAACACAGAGCAAAAAAGCATTTGAAGCACGGCAACAAGTCACGCCTTATCCTTCAATTACTACAGAGGACGGAACATTAACCAGTGAAAACATTGATCGGTTTGAAGTTCAAAAAGAAGAGGAGTTTTTAGATATACAAAAAGCGCGTTTATTTGTGCGTTTCAACTTAATGCACCCCGATAAGAAAGAACAATTAATTGTGCCAGATTTTCCTATGAAAGCACCGTTATTGCAAACCCCCTCAATAAAGGAGTTTCAACGCTATACAAAACGTTTGAACAACCAAAGATTTTTGCCTAATAAACCACCCGCAGAAATCATTAATGAAAAAACGAGCAAACCTGATCATAAAAAACCGCCCGCAGAAATGCCCGCGAATAAGCCAGTGGAAGAAAAAAAGCCTGCCGAACAACCCAAGAAATAAACGCTTGACTTCTTTAATAAATTTGATTATCCTAGATGCTCAAATTTGTTTAAGGAGTAGGTTATGCGACGGCACAAAGTTAGAAATCCTGTGGCGTGTTCCCCGTTGTTACGCAAAGGTGGGGCACATGTTCAATCTAAATCTGGTCAACGCCAAAAGGAAAAAAATAAGTTAAAACATGAGGTGAGAGATTTGAAAATCATCCATAAAATTAAAGAAAAGGGTAACCAATGTGTTACCTTTTTTTTGGTGGTAAATAAACAAAAAATGTAAAAACTGAAATAAAAATTAATTTTAAGTTGTACCCAAGGATATTTGAAATAAGATTTTTAAAGGAGTTTCATGATGAAAAATAGACCGATTTCCTCACCCGTTGATATGCCAAACTTACCGACTTTTGATGTGCCAATGCCCCCGCCAATGCCACAATTTAGCGCCGATCAAAAAAAAGATTATTTTAATAAAATCAAAGCGTTATTAATTAAAAATAAGGCTGTATTAGTGGCACATTATTACACCGATGCGGATTTGCAAGCGTTAGCAGAAGAAACCGGCGGTTGTGTTTCTGATTCATTAGAAATGGCGCGTTTTGGGCGTGATCATTCTGCAACTACTTTGATTGTGGCGGGCGTGCGTTTTATGGGAGAAACTGCTAAGATTTTAAGCCCAGAAAAACGGGTTTTAATGCCTACTTTAAACGCTGAATGTTCTTTAGATTTAAGTTGCCCCGCTGATTTATTTGAAAAGTATTGCAATGCTCACCCAGAACATACCGTAGTTGTGTATGCAAATACTTCTGCAGCAGTGAAAGCAAGAGCGGATTGGGTGGTTACATCGAGCATTGCAGTTGATATAGTGGAACATTTGACTGCACAGGGTAAGAAAGTGTTATGGGCTCCTGATAAATACCTAGGTAATTATGTAGAGAAAGTAACGGGTGCAGAAATGATTTGTTGGCAGGGTTCATGTATTGTGCATGAAGAGTTCAAAAGTAGTGCAATTGCGGATTTGAAAAAAGAACATCCAGAAGCTGGAATTTTAGTGCATCCAGAATCACCACCAGAGGTCATTGCAATGGCAGATGTAGTGGGTTCTACGAGTCAATTAATTCAAGCCGCGCATGATTTGCCAAATAAAACATTTATTGTTGCAACGGATCGAGGAATTTTCTATAAAATGCGGCAATTATCGCCTGAGAAAACCTTTATAGAAGCGCCTAATGGAGGTATTGGAGCAACGTGTAGAAGTTGTGCGCATTGTCCTTGGATGGCGATGAATGCGTTGGATAATTTGTTAGAAACTTTAGAGCAAAATTCAAATGAAATTCACGTCGATCCAGACATCGGTAAGAAAGCGATGATTCCTTTACAACGGATGCTCGATTTTGCTCAACAGCGTCGATCTAAAATAAAAGGAAATGCTTAAATTTTTACTAGAATGGATTTGTAATACACAAGGTCATTGTTTATCCTTTTATTTCAACTAGAAAACCTTTCAAATAGAGAAACTCAATTGCTTTAAATTTAGATATTCGCCCATCGCCCTGTTTAAACAGAACAAATTTTGGAGGAAAGTATGAATCAATCATTAGTGGTAAATGTTTTTTTTGATGTTAATGGGAGCGTAGAAAACTTTGTTCAATTGCTCAACAAAGCAACGCAACAACCTGAAACAAAAGCCTTGTTTGTTTTAGCATGTGATGAAAATGGTTTCACACCTCAAAGCATCGATGTGCATTTGAAAGCATTACAACTTCCAATTTGTGGTGCAAGTTTTCCTCAAATTATCTATCAAAAACAACACTATACAAAAGGCACTTTGATTTGTTCATTATCTAAACCTTTAGATATTTATAATGCCCATAATTTCGTTGATTATCAAAGAGATGACGCTTTTTTGCCCGACTGCGAATGGTTGAATCGAGCACAAAGCGTGATCGTGTTAATTGACGCGATGAGTGGCAACAACGAACCCTTTATTGATAATCTTTACAATCACTTAGGTCCAATGATCCCTATTGCGGGCGGTTTGGCGGGTTCGGCGACATTTCAACCAAAAGCCTGTATTTTTAGCAATCAAGGTTTATTATCGAATGTTGCGCAACTCATTCATTTTCCTGGGAAATTACACATCGGTGTGCAACACGGCTGGCAACCCATTGCAGGTCCATTTTTGGTGACGCATTCTGAAGGTAACAAGTTGTTTTCATTGAATTATGAACCCGCTTTTCAAGTGTATCGTAAAGTCATTGAACCTTTAGTCAATCGTAGTTTTGATGAGGAAGAGTTCTTCGCCATTGCAAAAGAATTTCCTCTCGGATTTGAAAGAATTGGTGATGAATTATTAGCGAGAATTCCTCTGTTTTTAGAAGGAGAAACATTAGTTTTCCCCGGAGGAATTCCTCAAAATGCACTAACTTATATTTTACGCGGTCATTTGGATAAGTTAATTCAAGCCGCTGGAAATGCAGTGCATGAAGCATTAGAACAAACCAATCCACAAGATAGCAAAATTGCTTTAAATTTTAATTGCATTTGTCGTTATTTATTCTTAGAAAATGACTTTGCAAAAGAGCTTTCTGAAACAGAAGCTGCATTGCCTCCAAATACGCCTTTATGTGGTGCATTAACCTTAGGTGAAATTGCGGGTTCTAGCAAAGGGGGCGTTCAATTATTTAATAATACAACTGTTATTGGTTTATTGAGCGCGACGGTTTAATTTCTTGTTTTAAAATACAGATGAACTTCGGTTTATCTGTACTTTTTATTACATTACCAACTTATAATAAAAAAAGACATGGAAGCACTGGCGAAAACATTACAAATTGTTTCATTACAACATGAATTAGCAATGGCAATTGGGTTGGATTTACGCCTGAGAAATATGTTGCAAATGTTCACTGAAGTTTGTATGCGTCGATTATCGGTGCAAGCCGTGCATTTGTATTTACATCATGATGAGGAAAATAAGCCAGCTTATAATGAAACTTTAGAGCAATGGCAAATGCGTCATTATTTCAGTATTCCCGCGAATCTTAATTTCTTTCCAGATCAACTTGCTGAAATAAAAGAATTTTTAAAATCGCCACCCGCCAAACCACAGCAATTTCATCATATTTCTATCACCCCCCCGATTTTCTATAATATTTTTTATTTGCCAAAAATGGGTATGATCATTTTAGAATTTCGACGAAGTTTCTTAGATAATACCATTTGTGCCGCGTTATTACCTTTAATGGATCGTTTGAGCACCGCCTGTCGAGCATCAATAGAACACGAGAAAGTGCAACAAGCTAAAGAAATGGCTTATAAAGCAAGTCTTTCAAAAAGTGAATTTCTTGCAAATATGAGCCATGAAATTCGAACGCCCATGAACGGTGTCATTGGAATGGCGCATTTGTTATTAGAAAGTGGTTTAAATCACAAACAATATGAATATGCAACATTGATTTGTGATAGTGCAGAAGCGCTTTTAACAATTATTAATGATATTTTGGATTTTTCTAAAATTGAAGCGGGAAAACTTGATATTGAAAAAATCACTTTTGATTTAAAACAACTCTTAGATCAAATTATTCATTTATTAGCGAACAAAGCGAAAGAAAAATCTTTATTATTACAATTAGAAATTAGTGATAATGTTCCTCAATATTTGGTGGGAGATTCTCATCGTTTAAGACAAATTTTAGTGAATTTAATTGGAAATGCGATTAAATTTACGTCACAAGGTTATATTAAAATTGCTGTTGAAAATCAAGATGATACATTTATTAAATTTCAAATAAAAGATTCAGGGATTGGTATTCCAGCTGATCGGATAGCAAATTTATTTCAATCCTTTACACAAGTCGATGCATCAACTACGAGAAAATTTGGAGGAACAGGGTTAGGATTATCGATTTCAAAACGCTTAGTGGAATTAATGAAAGGGCGTATTGGTGTTGAAAGCCAACTTCAGCAAGGTTCTACGTTTTGGTTTGAATTACCTTTTGAGAAAACAACCTCAACTAGTACAAAAGAAAGAGTGCCCCCATCATCAAATAAAACTGAACAAAATCAAGTTATTACAGTTTTGGTTGCGGAAGATAATCCAGTTAATCAACGGGTTGCACAACTACATTTAACTAGATTAGGTTATCAAGTTGAAATAGTAGAGAATGGACAGCTTGTTTTAGAAGCATTAAAACATAAGAACTATGATTTGATTTTAATGGATTGCCAAATGCCAGTGATGGATGGTTATGAAGCAACTGAGCAAATTCGCACGATTTCAAAATATAACAACCTTCCAATCATTGCAATGACCGCGCAGGCAATGGAAAGCGACCGTGAACGTTGTTTGAAAGTCGGCATGAATGATTACATTACCAAACCTTTTAAACCTCAAACCCTTGCTCAAATATTGCAACATTGGTCTAAGAACTAAAGAAACTCTCCCCTTTTAAATGAGAGAGTTTTTTTGATCTAAAATTAATCTTTTGCGCGCTTTTCGAGGATTTCAACGGCGGGGAGTTTCTTTCCTTCTAAAAACTCTAAAAATGCACCACCACCCGTTGAAATATAAGACACTTTTTCTTTAATGCCGTATTTATCAACCGCAGCTAAAGTATCTCCCCCGCCTGCAATCGAGAAACCTGCGCTTTCGGCAATCGCTAATGAAAGGGCTTTTGTTCCCGCGCCAAATTGATCATATTCAAACACACCAACGGGTCCGTTCCATACAATTGTTCCCGCGTTCTTTAAGATTTCTTCAAAGGCTTTCGAGGTTTCTGGACCTACGTCAAAAATCATATCATCATCAGCGACTTCTTCTACTTTCTTTAAAGTTGCTTCGGCGTTTTCATTAAATTCTTTACCTACCACCACATCGGTTGGAATCGGAATATTGCCATTTGCCGCGATTAAACGTTTTGCTTCGGGGATTAAATCGTTTTCACACAAGGACTTACCAACATTATGACCCGCCGCCGCGATAAACGTATTGGCAATTCCGCCGCCGACGATGAGTTGATCAACGATTTTGGAAAGCGATTCTAAAACGGTTAATTTGGTGGAAACCTTTGATCCGCCAACGATTGCGACCATTGGGCGTTTGGGATTGTGAAGGGCTTTGCCGAGCGCGTCGAGTTCGGCTGCCAACAATAAACCCGCACACGCAATCGGGGCATATTTCGCTACGCCGTGTGTGGACGCTTGGGCGCGATGGGCTGTTCCGAAGGCATCCATCACGAACACATCGCACAATGCCGCCATTTTTTGGGAGAGATCGTCGTTGTTTTTCTTTTCGCCTTTGTTGAAACGGACGTTTTCGCACAACACGACTTCGCCGTCAGAGGTTTCGAAGCCGTCGATCCAGTCTTTGACCAACCGCACGGGGCGATTCATTAAGCTACTGATATGATCTGCAACGGGTTTTAATGAAGCTTCGTCGCTGTACACGCCTTCTTCGGGGCGACCCAAATGGGACATTAACATCACGACTTTCGCGCCTTTTTCCAACGCCAATTTAACGGTCGGCAACGATTCACGAATGCGTATGTCACTGGTTACTTTACCATTTTTGACGGGCACGTTTAAATCAGCGCGAATTAAGACTTTTTTGTCTTTTAAATCGAGATCAGACATTTTGATAACAGACACGATGTGGTTCTCCTTTTTAGAAAAATTAAAAGGTTAATTTTAGGCGATCCGCCCCCAAAAGTGCAGACAATTCTTTTTGTCTGGGTATAAACAATTTGGTGGCGACATTATCATCTCCAAGAGAAAATTAAGTTAAGCATTCCCGAGCAAATTATCTTTATTAGGGAGAGAAGTGGGGGGAGGTTTCTTTTGGAAGAAAGTAACGCTAATGTGAGTATTGTGCGGAGAAAGTTCTAAGGCTTTTCCTTCATGAAATAACGGATAGCAATAACCTACGCCGTCGCCTTTTTTATTGCAATGGCAAACATAATGAACGTGAGTAAAAGTGGGTTGACGTTGACGTTGACAAGTTGCACATTGAGAGCGTTTTTCTTGATATAACAACCAATAATGCCATGTTGCGATAACCAATCCATAAACAAGCCCAGTGATTGCTAATAACAAAAAATAAGGATAAACCTTTCCGCCATCAAACTGATTGCTTCCACTACTTTTCAAAGTATCCTGAAGCATTTGTTTCATTTGTGAGATTAAATCAGTGGTAAGAAATAAATATGTCAGTGAGCTTAAAATAGTAATTAAAGCGATTACAAGTATCGTAAGAACCCATGATTCTTTATTCATGGTAAAACTCCTCCTTTTTGGACTTTAAAAAAGTCTCTTTAATGAAATGTTAAATTAAGGGCGAACGCGCAATTTTTGTCCCACTTTCAAACGGGCAGATTTACGCAACCCGTTCCATTTGGCTAAATTGCCCACGCTTTGCCGATAGTGCCGTGCGACGCTGTGTAAGGTATCGCCCCGCCGAACAACATGATAAGTTATTGACTTTGAAGGCTTTTTTGAGCTACGGGTGCTGCCAGCGCTTGAATGGATACGCAACATTTGTCCGACTTTTAAAGCAGTTGGCGAGCTTAAATGATTCCAACTCATCAATTCTTGGACGCTGACGCGGTAACGTTTAGCCAAACTAAATAGGGTTTCTCCTTTTAGCACTCGATGCGAGCCCGAGGGCGTGGAAATGTTGCTAATCACGGGCGCACGCGGCGTGGCGGACGGCATGCTGGGCGGCGGCGCGGGATTGCTTGGATCGATCAACACCGTTCCGTTAGGCAAAGGATCGCCCCCGGTGGCGCTGTGAGTCGGCTCGTTGGGCGTGACGGAAGGATTTGAGCACGCACCCAAAATCAGCGTCGTCGCCACTAAAGCATTAATTTTTTTTAACATATCAAACCACTTTCCTTAAAAATACTTTGTCTATCAAAACGATATGGTAAGATAAAACCCTTCTCAAATTCAAGCACCTTCTTACATTTCCCTCTTATTTTCATAAAACAAATCATTTCTTTCGCTTTGTTCTTATTATCTACAATACAAATGGGATTATAAAAAATAATGCGCTAAAACAACCTATTGAGAAACCACAAAAGAAGCGTAAAATGATAGGGGTTAATTATTTTGGAGATTTTAAAATGAAAAAGAGAACACTTAGTTTAACGTTAGTGGTTGTTTTACAAGGATGTTCTGGCGAAGCGTTGTTGCCTTCCCGCACATCGGTTGAACCGTCGCCGCCCGTCCAAACCATTACCTTGCCACAACCGCAACC
>JFJP01037775.1_pt1 | contig 22920 bp, 16 predicted proteins | sample 431651 | NCBI WGS metagenome assembly JFJP01 (sample SAMN02602958, study PRJNA72255) | Microbial mat metagenome, whole genome shotgun sequencing project. | biome: fresh water; feature: sink hole; material: water; isolation source: purple microbial (photo- and chemosynthetic) mats found in...
TCCAGGCTAACCAAGCCAAACCACCTACTCCGGTTTTAAATGCATTTTCATCAATCCTGAATGTAGAGCTATGCAATCCACCGGTGTTGGCATTCTCTTCGCCTTTTACTCCAAAACGGTAAAAACAACCCGGATATTTTTGTGAAAAAAAGCTGAAATCTTCGGATGTCATTCTTAGTTCCAGTTCACGAATATTTTCAATCCCTACCAGTTCAGCTGCAAATTCACGGGCTTTTGCAGTGACTTCTTTATTATTAATTACACAAGGATAACCGTCAGGAATATTAATTTCGGCAGAACAACCATAAGCTACAGTGGTTTCATTGATTATTCGGATGATATGTTCTTTGGCTTCTGCGCGCCACTTTTCATCAACCGTTCGAAATGTCCCCGACAATAAAACTTCAGAAGGTATTATATTTTGAGCACCATCCGCTACAAATTTACCAAATGTAAGCACCATAGGAGTCAAAGGATTACATAATCGGCTTTTTACCTGCTGAAGCGACACCAAAGTTTGAGCTGAAGCCAGAATTGTATCGTTGCATAAATGAGGCAATGCTCCGTGACCACCTTTGCCGTGAATTTTCAGGTGAATCTCGTCGGCTGAAGCCATAATCATTCCTTCTTTAAATCCCAAAGTGCCGGTTGGATAATCAACCGACACATGCTGAGCAATAATCAATTCAGGTTCAATTTCATCAAAAACACCATCTTCAAGCATCAATCGCGCACCACCGGGAGCTTTTTCTTCGCCGGGTTGAAAAACCAACAAGATAGTTCCTTCGAAAGTATCACTTATTTCCATCAATATTTTCGCAGCGCCAAGCAAACATGCAGTGTGAGCATCGTGTCCACATGCATGCATAACACCTTCGTTCATCGATTTATATGGAATATCAACCATTTCACAGACAGGCAATGCATCAAAATCGGCACGTAATGCAATTATTTTTTTCTGGGGATTACGACCTTCAATTCTACCTAAAATACCAGTTCCTGCTATTCCCGCCCTGAACGGTATTTTCATTTGGGTGAGTTGATTCTGAATAAATTTGGTAGTTTCGAACTCCTGAAACGAAAGTTCCGGATGAGCATGAAGATGACGGTAACAATTAATTGTAAATGAAGAAGTTTCTTCAGTCAGAATTTCTATTTTTGATTTCATAATAATTGACAAATTGAATGACAAAGGTAATGATTTTTTAATTTGGGAACGGCTTTTGTAGATGTATGAAAGCGGCTAAAAAACCCAAATCAGAATATTTAACTATATTTAAACAGCAAAATCTATTTTTTTCGAATAAAGACAGACATTTTTTATACTTTTGCATTTTACAAATTAAATTAATTATATTATTAAATTTCTATATTTTATTGAATATGAAAAAGATTAGTTTTTTATTGATGGGAATACTCATAACTTTGACAGCATTTGCACAAAAACCTGTGATTGATTTTGAAATTAAAACCTATGATTTTGGGAAAATTAATGAACAAGATGGCAATGCAACTTATGTTTTCAGTTTCACTAACAAAGGAAATGTTCCGTTGGTAGTTAACAGAGTTCAGGCCTCATGCGGATGCACAACACCTACCTGGACAAAGGAACCAATTGAACCAGGCAAAAAAGGGACAATAACTGTCACTTATAATCCTGCCGGGCGTCCGGGTGTATTTACAAAATCAATTACAGTTTATAGTAATGCCACCGAAGAACAAAGCAATTTAATCATCAAAGGAGAAGTTGATTCGAAAGCCATTTTAGAAGTAAATGAATTTAATATCAGCATGGGTGATTTAAACCTGAAATCAAAATCTGTTCAAATGAATAACATTGATAAGGGAAAAAGTCAGGTTCGTGTTCTTGATATTAAAAACGTTGGAAATAACGCATTAAAAGTTACAGTTGAAAATTTACCCGTTTATTTAACTGCTGTTTCAACTCCTGATGTTTTAAAACCTAATGAAACCGGCAAAATCACTTTTACATTTAATTCGAAAAATTGCCCACAATGGGGACCCGTATCGAATGATGTTTATCTTGTGCTGAACGGACAGAAAAAAATAAACAATAATTTTCAAATCACGATTTTAGGGAATATTGTTGAAAACTTCAATACAATGACGCTTGAACAGAAACAAAAAGCCCCCATTTTTGAAATAAAAGATCGCTCATATAATTTGGGTGACATAAAACAAGGTGAGAAAAAAGCAGTAAAAATTAAAATCGGAAACAAAGGAATTAATCCATTAGAAGTAAGAAGAGTTGTAAATAATAACAAAGAAGTTATGATTCATCCTTCAAAATTATCTATTGCAAGTGGAAAATCAGGATACATTATAGCAACACTTGACTCAAAAGGTTTAAATGATGGTGATTACAAAAAAACAATTACAGTGCAAACCAACGATCCGGATAATAGTTTTAATTTAGTAATTCTAAACTGGAAAGTGAAGAAATAATTATTACCTCTTATAAAACAATAAAAGCCAGGATTAAATTTTTATTCTTGGCTTTTATTATAAAAATCAAAATCAGACTGTGCATTACAAACATCATCATCCCGAAAACGACCCTTCTTTTAAAGGTCTTACCGTGAATGAAGGAGTAGAATCACTTCCAAGTGTAAATCCATACAGACAAAAGTATAGAAAAAAGAAGCAGCTGTCTGTATCAGATTATGTGGAAGGAATTCTCAAAGGCGAAATTTCTATACTTAGTCAAGCTGTAACACTAGTTGAAAGTTCACTTCCCGAGCATCAGGAAATTGCGCAACAAGTCATCGAAAAATGCCTTCCATATTCAGGAAACTCGGTTAGAGTAGGAATAACCGGAGTTCCCGGGGCTGGCAAAAGCACATTTATCGAGGCCCTTGGTATGAATTTAGTAAGATCAGGACACCGACTTGCAGTTTTGGCAATTGACCCAAGCAGCGAACGATCCAAAGGAAGTATTCTGGGCGACAAAACCCGCATGGAAGAACTTTCGGTTGCCAAAAATGCATTTATTCGCCCTTCTCCCTCAGCAGGTTCATTGGGTGGTGTTGCCCGTAAAACACGTGAAAGTATTGTATTATGCGAAGCCGCAGGGTTTGATACGATATTTGTAGAGACTGTCGGAGTTGGTCAATCAGAAATTGCTGTTCACTCTATGGTCGATTTCTTTCTACTACTTCAACTGGCAGGTGCAGGCGATGAACTTCAGGGAATTAAACGAGGAATAATGGAGATGGCCGACGGAATTGCAATTAATAAATGCGATGGATTGAACGTAGACAAAGCTAAAGTTGCTAAAGTTCAATATCAGAATGCAATTCATTTGTTTCCGCAACCCGAATCAGGTTGGTCGCCCGAAGTAATTACTTGCTCATCTGTCGAACATTCGGGGATTGAAGAAGTTTGGAATATGGTGGATAGATTCATTCAGTTTATAACTGAAAACGGATATTTGAAACATAAAAGAAATAATCAGGCAAAATACTGGATGTATGAATCAATCAATGACCGATTGAAATCAAATTTTTATTCAAACCCAGCAATCAAAAAGTCTTTAATCTTAGCAGAAAAAAGAGTAATCTCGAACGAAATTAGCTCTTTTATTGCAGCCAAAGAATTACTGGACAAATATTTCAGTCAATAATTAATTTTCAAATTATAAACCATACTCCACTTTTAATGCCTGAAATTAACAAAATATACAATCAATCGTGTATCGATGGACTAAAAAATTTAGCTGATGAGTCAGTCGATTTGATATTTACAGATCCTCCCTATTTTCAGTATCGTGCTCAAAACGTGCAAGGATTGAAAAACCACAAAGATGTTGAAACAGAGTTCGAATTTGACAGTTTCAGAAACGAAGAAGAATATCTGAATTTTTTAGAACAAGTACTTACAGAATGTTATCGGGTTGCGAAGCCTGGTGCAGCGGGTTATATATGGTGTGGCGATGATTTTGTATCTTACATTAACAGAATGGTGGATAGGGTTGGATTTAAGTTTCGTAAAGTGATACACTGGCACAAAACGAATCCTTTTCCGGCCATTTATACCCGAAAAATGTTTGCTAATAGCATGGAATTATTAGTTCATTTCTCCAAAGGTACACCCAAAACATGGAATCACAAACATGTGAATGAGATGCATAACTTCATTCAGGCGCCTATATGTATGGGAAAAGAAAGAACTAAACACAAGACACAAAAACCTTTGAAAGTTTGTATACCTTACATTGAAATTAGCAGCAATCCAGGTGATTTGGTACTCGATCCATTTGTTGGATCCGGAAGTACGGCTGTAGCCGCTAAAATGTTGGGGCGTAATTTTATAGGTTACGAAATAAGTAAAGAATTTTGTGATATTTCAGATAAAAGATTAGCAGACGTATCTGAGAGCATACATTTCTGAATTATATTTGTAAAAATAAACAGTCTTTTGTGTAATTACTATTAATAACAAAAATTTATCAATAAAAAGTATTCAGATTGAATTGCGAACAATAATTTCTTAATTAATATAAACTCTAATAATTACTCAACTCACCATTATATTGATTTAAGTTGAATTTTGAATCCACAACAATAAGATTTGAAAATCATTCATCAAGATTAAAATTAACAGCCCCTATCCGATAATTGGGGATTAAAAAAGTAATGCTATCTGACAAATAATAAATTGTTAACGACCAACATGTTTACGATGTGGACCAAGTAAAGTAACCCAATTTGAAAAGATGGCCATAGAAAATGCAATTTTGAAAAGCAGAATAGTTTGTAAGGTTAATAAAAAAGGTGCAGTCTGCACCTTTTTTATTTCATCTATTTTCATCCAACAATTCAAAAATTTAAAATAAATATAAACTATAACTTTATTTGTAAAATTTATCAATAAAAATCTCTAACTTTACATGCTCATTTATTTGTAAAATTATATTTTTTGTATGAATAAAAAGACTAAACTGCTCGTTATCTCGGCAATTGTTCTGCTTATAGCAGGCATAGCCTTATATCCTCAAATGAAAAAATGGTTTACTTCCAATAAACCTCCGGTTATTGAAAAGACAAGAGATTCGCAAAAGAAACAACCCCTGAATGTAAATGCACAAATAATAAAGATTGAATCGATTACAGATATTTATCGAACAAAAGGATTGTTGATTCCGGATGAAGAAGTCGATTTAATTTTTGAAACATCGGGGAGGGTTACCAATATCTTTTTCAACGAAGGTTCGTCGGTTCGTAAAGGTCAATTATTGGCAAAGGTAAACGATAAAACATTGCAAGCCGAATTAAAAAAACTCGAGTCCCAACTACCACTTGCTCAGGAAAGGGTTTTTCGTCAGAAATCTTTACTTGCAAAAGATGCAGTTAGCCAAGAAGCCTTCGAATCGGTAAACACTGAACTTGAAAAACTAAAAGCAGATATTGAATTAGCCAAAGCCCGTATTGCTTTAACTGAACTCCGGGCTCCATTCGATGGAATTATAGGTTTACGTTTAATCAGTGAGGGCGCTTATGCATCGCCCTCAAAAATCATCTCAAAACTAACTAAAATTTCACCTTTGAAAATAGAATTTTCAGCGAATGAAAAACAAGCAAACGATATTAAAAATGGCACAATTCTTTCGTTCAGCATCGAAAATGACGAAAAATCCTATCATGCAACAGTTTATGCTGTGGAATCAAAACTCGATGAAGCTACTTTATCATTAAAAGCACGCGCACGATATTCAAATCCTGGTGGGAAATTAAAACCGGGTCGCTCTGCTACTATTGAAATTAAAATGAAAGAAATAAACAATGCCATAGTTGTTCCAAGTATTGCTACGCTGGCCGAAATGGGACGCGATATTGCTTTTGTGTACAAAAACGGAAAAGCCCAACAAGTTATATTAAAAAAAGGGATTAGAACGCCTTCATCAATTCAGATTACAGAAGGACTTCAACCAGGCGATACGCTATTGGTAAGTGGAGTAATGCAGTTACGTGACGGAATGCCAGTGAAAATTGATAAAATTGAGTAGAGCAAAGAATAAAAAACAAAAATTAAAAATTAAAGACTAAATAAGGAAACTCAAACTTTTCAAACATCAAACTTTGTACAGACACAAAGCATTGCGTTTCTACTTCAAACCTATTATATGAATATTTCCGAAGTAAGCATCAAACGTCCGGTTTTAGCAACAGTAATTGTACTAACTATTTTTCTTTTGGGAATAATTGGTTACACATATCTTGGTGTGCGCGAATATCCAAACGTTGATAATCCAATTATTACTGTTGAGGTTTCGTACCCGGGTGCTAATGCCGAAATAATTGAAAATCAGATAACAGAACCCTTAGAACAGAACATAAACGGAATACCCGGCATACGGTCATTAACAAGTCAGAGCAGCCAGGGTAATTCGCGTATAACTGTAGAATTTGAATTAAGTGTTGATTTGGAAACTGCTGCAAATGATGTAAGAGATAAAGTTTCACGTGCACAGCGTTATTTACCAAACGATTGTGACCCTCCAACCGTATCAAAAGCCGATGCAGATTCCGATCCAATAATTCAAATAACAATAGAAAGTGAAAGTCGTTCGTTGCTTGAATTGAGCGAAATAGCTGACTTAACTGTAAAGGAGCGATTACAAACCATTCCTAATGTAAGTTCGGTTGGAATTTGGGGGGAAAACAGATATGCAATGCGACTTTGGCTTGACCCCACTAAAATGGCCGCTTATGGAGTGACACCCATGGACATAAAAAGTGCTATTGACAAAGAGAATGTAGAATTACCTTCGGGTAGTATCGAAGGCGACAAAATTGAATTGTCTATTCGAACCTTGGGTTTACTCCGAACGCCTGAAGATTTCAACAATTTAATTATTAAAAAAGACAATTATCGACTGGTGAGATTCAGTGATATTGGCAAAGCTGAATTGGATACTGAAAACCGGAAAAACATACTCCGCAGCAATGGCATTCCAATGGTAAGTTGCGTCATCATTCCGCAACCGGGTGCAAATCAGATTAATATTGCAGATGAAGTAAAATTAAGGTTGGAACAATTAAAGAAAGATTTGCCGAACGATGTAAAAGTTAAAATAGCTTTTGATAATACCAGGTTTATCAGGGCATCCATAAGCGAAGTTGAGGAAACTATATACATTGCATTTCTACTGGTAATTATAATTATTTTTGTTTTTTTACGCGACTGGCGTGTAACTATTATTCCTGTTGTTGTAATTCCTGTTTCTTTAGTGGGTGCCTTTTTCGTAATGTACATTTTTGGCTATTCAATAAATGTGCTTTCGATGCTGGCGGTGGTACTTGCAGTTGGGCTGGTTGTTGACGATGCTATTGTTGTAACCGAGAATATTTATCAAAAAATTGAAAATGGCATGGTCCCACTTGAAGCCGGAATAGAGGGATCGAAGGAAATTTTCTTTGCTGTAATTTCTACCACCATTACATTAGTAGCAGTTTTTTTTCCTATCGTTTTTCTCGAGGGATTAACCGGTCGTTTATTTCGTGAATTCAGCATCGTAGTTTCAGGAGCAGTTATTATTTCGGCATTCGTTGCTCTAACTTTTACACCTATGTTATCAACCAAATTTCTAAAAAAGAAAGAGAAACACAATTGGGTTTACCGAAAATCAGAACCTTTTTTTAAAGGAATGAACAATCTGTACGAGCAAGCATTGCATTATTTTATCCAGCATAAATTTTTGGTATTTCCTATTGTAGGAGTTACCATCTTATTAATTCTTTTGTTGTGGAACATTATACCAGCCGAAATGGCACCTCTTGAAGATCGCTCGCAAATTACTATCCGAACCTCTGCTCCCGAGGGCTCAACTTTTGAATACATGAGAGATTACAATATTAAAATCTCTGAAATTGTTGATTCTGTTGCTCCCGAACGTAAATTAAACGTAAACTTTTCGAGAAGTGGTTTTAGTATGATACGTTTAATTTTACCTGATTTAAAAACCAGAAAACGTAGTCAAATGGAAATAGCCGAAAATCTTTCGAATGCAGTAAAAACCCAAACAGAAGCCCGCGCTTTTGTACAACAACAATCTACTTTTGGCGGACGTCGCACGAGTATGCCTATTCAATATGTACTACAGGCTACTAACATTGAAAATCTACAAGAATTTATTCCCAAATTTATGGAAAAGGTGAATGAAAGTCCCCTTTTTATGATGGCAGATGTAAATTTAAAATTCACAAAACCCGAAACACGAGTACTTATCGACAGAGATAAAGCCTCACTACTTGGTGTAAGTACCCGAGAAATTGGGCAAACACTTCAATATGCATTAAGCGGGCAGCGTATGGGTTATTTTTATATGAATGGGAAACAATATCAGATTTTAGGCGAAATTAACCGGCAACAACGCAACACGCCGCTCGACCTTAAATCAATTTATGTAAAAAACAATAAAACCGAAATGATTCAGTTAGATAACTTGGTTGAATTGAAAGAATCAGTTGCCCCACCTCAATTATACAGATACAACCGATTTAGTTCGGCTACTGTTTCTGCAGGACTTGCACCCGGAATTGCCATTGGAACTGGTTTGGAAGAAATGGATCGTATAGCCAAAGAAACATTAGACGATAGTTTCAGAACTGCTTTATCAGGCGATTCGAAGAGTTTTCGTGAAAGCTCCTCGAGTTTGATGTTTGCCTTCATATTAGCTTTAGTACTTATTTTTCTAATTCTTGCAGCTCAATTTGAAAGTTTCAAAGATCCCTTTGTCATTATGTTTACTGTTCCATTAGCTGTAGCAGGAGCATTGATATTCATGTATTTTGCTGATATATCAATGAATATTTTCAGTCAGATTGGCATAATCATGCTTATAGGATTGGTAGCTAAAAATGGAATTTTGATAGTAGAATTTGCCAATCAGCGACAAGCCAAAGGTTTTGATAAAAAGGAGGCTATCCAAGGGGCATCAATTCAACGTTTGCGTCCGATTTTGATGACTAGTTTTTCGACCATTCTCGGTTTATTACCCTTGGCATTTGCAAGCGCAGAAGGAGCTAACTCACGAATTGCTATGGGTGTTGCAGTTATTGGTGGCATGCTGGTATCCACTTTTTTAACCCTATTTGTAGTTCCGGCAATGTATATGTTTATTTCTACAAATAGAAAAAATGCTTAACCCCTCAAGGGGAAATAAATCAATATTGTATATTTGAAATATTAAAATGAATACAATTAAACTTATGCGAAATAAAAGTCACATTATTTTCCATAAATGCTTATATGTTTTGTTTTTGATTCCTTTCGTGTTGCATTCTCAGGAGAAATATGATTTGAAACATTGTATTGAAACCGGATTGGAACGGAATCTGAAAATTAAGATTACTAGAAACAATCAAAAAATTTCAGATAATAACCTCACCCTTGGAAATGCAGGATTTTTTCCAACAGTCAATTTCAGTTCAGGTTATTCCGGTTCAGTTAATAATATAAAACAGTTTCCGGCTGATGAAAGTGATGCAATAATTTCGAACGGTATAAACAATTCTCGTCTTGACGCCGGAGTTTATCTCAATTGGACTGTTTTTGATGGTTTCAGTGTGAAAGCGAATTATGCCAGACTCAAAGAATTGCAGCAAAGTGGGGAATTAAATTCGCGACTGACCATTGAGAACTTTGTTTCAGACCTTACAGTTGAATATTTTAACTTTGTACAGCAGAATATTCGGTTAAACAACCTGAAGTCGGCTATGAAATTATCTAAAGAACGACTTCGGATTGTGGAAGCACGTTATAAAATTGGTTCATTATCACGACTTGATTTACAACAAGCAAAAGTTGATTTTAATGCTGACAGTTCAAAACTGATTCGACAACAAGAAGTCCTTTTTACTTCGCGTATCAAAATAAATCAGTTGATGGCATTGGATAATATTGAAAAAATGCTGGTACCTGTTGATTCTACAATTCGATTTAATTCTTTATTATCTAAAGAAATTATTTTTGATAAAATGATGAAAATGAACAGTTTTATTTTGTTAGCAGAAAAAGAAAAGAATCTAATAGTTTTAGATCTTAAAAGTATTCAAAGCAAAAATTATCCTTACCTAAAAGTGAATGCCGGATATGGTTTTTCTCAAAATAATTATGAAGTTGCCACTTATAAACAACAAAATAATCTGGGATTAAATTATGGTATCACATTAGGATATAATCTGTTCGATGGATTTAACCGTTTACGTCAGCAAAAAAATGCAAAAATTCAAGTGGAGAATAAAGAGCTAGCATATGAAGAGCTTAAACTTTCGTTAAAAAGTGATTTTTCAAATATCTGGATGGCATATAAAAACAATCTGGAACTCACCATTCTCGAAGAGGAAAACCTGAGCAATGCAAAAGAGAATTACGAAATTGCAATCGACCGTTATAAATTGGGCGATTTATCGGGAATTGAACTCCGGGAAGCTCAAAACAGTTTACTCGAAGCTGAAGAAAGACTTGTTCAAGCACAATACAATACAAAACTTTGTGAAATTTCGTTGATGCAAATCAGTGGGCAGGTAACAGAATATTTTAAATAATTAATGCAAAAAAACCTGACATTATTTGTAAAAACAAGTCAGGCTTTTTTTGAAGAAACGAATTTTTGAATTCAATTTTAAAAATTCGGAAAAAACTATTCAGCAGCTTTTACCTTCCTTGATTTGAGTTTTTTAATTTCTATTTCAAGATTATCATTTTGTATTTCCAGATTATTAATTGTTTTCAGCAGTTCGTTTAATTCTTCGTTTTCGATACTGGAAGGATATTGTTCATCAACACGTTCAAGAAAGTCAGCCAATATATTCATATAATTCATAAATGCATCATAAGCAGTCTCAAAATTTGTTCCATATGCATCTTTGTGACTCATATACCGAAAATGGTCGGTTGATTGAAGTAATAACCAATCGAGTAAAAGAGGTTTATCAGAACATAAACGAACCCTTTCACCTACAGCATATAATTTTTTCAGGGCTTCCTGTTGCAAATCATTTCCTGTCCATGGATTAAGATCTTTCTCATTTCCAACCCAACTAATTGGAAAAGGTACAGATAAAGAACCAGCTGAATCGTATTTTTTACTTAGTTCAGTTGGTAAAAGAAAATTCATATTCTGTTCCATTGCATAATAAGGCAATGCTTTTAGAAAGTCAAAAATACCCGTATGTGCAGGTTGAGTTATTCCAAATACCTCATAACCCATTCCAATTGTGATAGTCTTTTCAACTGCCGGTAAAACAGCTATAGAGCTCACAAACGATTCAGCAGTAATCCCAGAAGTTGAAAAGCGGAAAGCAATATCGTCGCTTAGTTTCTGATTTCGTACCAATATCTTTAATCTCGGATTTATATCGTTTGAATAAACAAAGTTAGGGCTTTTCCATCCTAATATATGTTTAGCCTCATCTGTCAAAATAGTCTTGAACCCCATCTTTAAAACCATTTCGCCTATTTCGTCGGAATAAATCATTTCAGAATTAACAAAAGCTGTAGGTCGTTTTCCAAAAAGATCCTCAATTTTTTTGGAGTGTTTATTTACCTGACGCACAAATTCGTCAGCATCGAAAACAGATGAAAGTGAATGAGCAAAAGGTTCAGCTAGAAATTCAATACTCCCTGTTTTTGACAATTCTTTAAAACTATCAATCACTTCGGGAGCATACTGTTCCAACTGTTCAAGAGCCGGACCCGATATTGAAAATGCACATCGAAATTTCCCATTCGAACTGCGAATCATATCGGCAATAGTGCGATTTGCTGTCAGATACGACTGTTCTACAACATTCCGTATACGATCTTCTATCTGCAAATCATCATAATAATAATGATCCTGACCAATTTCGAAAAAACGGTATCGTTTTAAACGAAATGGTAAATGTATTTGAAAATAAAAACAAAGGTTACGCATATTTTTGAGTTTATTTATTTATTTATTAATTTTTAAATTTTATAGGTCGTTTTGTGTTTTGCAATTTATTTGCATTTTATCTTTAATCTTGATTCTAATATCTTGGTTCTTTGCTCTTTGCTCTTTGCTCTAACATCTACATCACACTTTCATAAATTTTACGCACCTTTAAACCTGCATCATACCATTTGATATTGTTAGCTTCGTTGCGTCCAAGTTCCTGAAGGCTTTTATACATAGCCGGATTTTTTACAATTGAATAAACGGCATCGGCCATAGCATCTATGTCCCAGTAATCGGTTTTTATAGCATGTGTTAATATTTCGGCACACCCCGATTGTTTGGAAATAATACTTGGTGTTCCGACCTGCATTGCTTCGAGTGGTGAGATTCCGAAAGGTTCTGAAACCGAAGGCATAATATAAACATCACTTTCAGCGAGCATTTCGTGCACCTGACGACCTTTCAGGAATCCAGTAAAATGAAACCTATCCGAAATGCCACGTTTTGCAGCAAGGTCAATCATATCTGTCATCATATCGCCACTACCCGCCATTACAAACCGAACACCTTTGGTTTTTTGCAATACACGGTGTGCTGCCTCTACAAAGTACTCAGGTCCTTTTTGCATTGTAATACGACCCAAAAAAGTAACAACTTTGTCTTTACGTGGTGTCTTTTTGAACGAATCCACATCTTCGAGCGGTTCTACTGCATTGTGTACAGTTGTAACTTTCCGTGGATCTTGATTGTATTTTTCAATAACAATTTGGCGGGTCAAATTGCTAACCGTCATGATATGATCAGCCATATCCATTCCCCGTTTCTCGATACCATAAACTGTAGGGTTAACCTGACCCCTGCTACGATCAAAATCGGTAGCATGTACATGAATAACAAGTGGTTTTCCGCTGATTTGTTTTGCAAAAACACCAGCCGGATAAGTAAGCCAATCGTGAGAATGAATGATGTCAAAATCCACTTGATGAGCCAGTACGCTCGCTACAGCTTCATAATTAGAAATCTCTTCAATCAGATTATCAGGATATTTTCCCGAAAAATCGATACACCCTAAATCGTTTGTATATATGCGGTTAAAATCATATTTGATACCATTGCGCAACCAAAAATATTCATCAGGGTGCATTATATTGCCAATGCGATTGTTTACATAATTCCATTCATTCTCCTTCCAAACAACCGGAACATTACAAGCACCGATAATTTTCAGAAAACTCTGATCTTCATCACCATGAGGTTTTGGTATCACAAAAGTAATCTGCATATCGGGTTGCAAGGCCATACCTTTTGTAAGGCCGTAACTTGCAGTACCCAAACCACCCAAAATATGAGGGGGAAATTCCCAACCAAACATTAGTGCCTTCATATTCTATTTGTTTTCAATTTTCTTTAAATAAACCAACACACTCAGAACTTGCGACACGCTCATCGCAAAAGACATACCTCCGTGGCCTTTGTACGGAGGATTGCCGTCGAATAATTCAGGCAGTGTTCCAATACAAAGCTCTGTCATTTCTGCTTCAAATCCTATAAGCATTCTTTTAATAAATGATATTCCACTTTGTTTGTGAATTTTGAGATAAGCTATCGCAAAACCTCCAAAGGTAAATGGCCAAACCGGACCGTTGTGATAATTTCTGTTACGTTCCAGCATTCCACCAATATATATAGGACGATAAGAACCACTTTTGGGACTTAAACTTCTTAAACCCTTTGGGGTCAGCAGTTCTTTGGTAGTAATGTCTAAAACTGATTTCTGTTGTATTTTATCAAGTGGAGAATGTGATAAGGCGACTGCCAAAATCATATTTGGTCGAACTTCCCAACTTGAAAAATTATCATCAACATGGTCGTATAAATATGTTCCATTCCAAAATGTATCAACAAATGCTTGTCGTGTTATTTCGGCCTGATAATCGAGAAGATCTGCTGCATGTTCGTTGCCGATGGTTCTGGTCAGTTCCGAAGCAAATTTAAGGTCATTGTACCAAAGTGAGTTTATTTCTACTACATATCCGGTACGTGGCGTAATTGGTCTGCCATTTTCAACAGCATTCATCCATGTTGCCGGTTTATCTTTTCCATTTACGTATAACAATCCGTTATTATGAACAAATAAATTGGGATGTTTTTGTTTTTTGATAAATGCAATTATAGCTGTCACAATTTCTTCAAAACGATTGGCTGCTTCTTTCAATGAAGTTGCACTTGCATATTGTTGTATAACCCAAATAAACCAAAGTAAAACATCGGGATCATCTATATCCTGCAGTTTTATTCCTTGGGTTGTTCCATTCAAAAATATATTTATTTCTTCAACTGATGTTTTGATTATAGCATCAAAATAATCCATGCGGTCGATATGAAATGTACAGCCGGGTAATGACATAAATTGATCACGAGCCCTGGCGCCAAACCAAGGATATCCGGCAAGCAAATAAGTTTTATCACCTTCGCGTTTGTAAAACTGTTGCGCTGAATTTTTCAGTGTACTGAACATATCCAGCCGGTGATTCCGTCGCTTCAGTTCTTCATCCCATAATAAATTCAACTTGCGTGGCGAGGTTTCTGATATTCCTGCCGAAAAGATTATACTTTCTCCTTTTTTTACATTCATTTCAAAGAATCCGGGCACATACAAATCTTCTTTATACTCGTAACCCCGCTCCTGTTCCTTATAATATTCTATATTCTTATACCAAACCGGATTATGCTGATAAGTGTTTTTCTTTGAAAATTGCATGAAAAGGGATGGATAATTATTATACATACTAATACTGACACCCTGTATAGTTTCCTTGTATGAAGTGTCTGCATGAATGTTTTCGTGGGTAAGTTTGTTAATGCTTCTGAATGCCAGAAATGGTTTAAAACGTAAAATTGTTGCTGAATGTGCTTCAAGTAGTGTATATTTTATAAGTAATCGTGGTTCAAAGGAAACAAGCATTCTTTCCTTTGATAAAACTACACCACCCACCCTGTAAATTGTACGCGAAATAACTTCACAATCGAACTGTCGAATATATTTATGTCCGTTTGGACTGAAATTATTGCCTTCGTATTTATGAATGCCAAGATTAAATTCAGATCCATGTTGAATTACAGTTTCGTCGAGAGATGAAAGCAACACATGGTTGGAATCATCGATATCAGGAAGAGGGACAACTAACTGTCCATGATATTTTCTGGTATTGCAATCAATCAGAGTCGTACTGTTATAAGCACCGGCCCGATTTGTTCTGATCATTTCTTTAGAAAGTGATTTATCAAGATTTATCAACAGTGTTTTATCAAAATTGAGGTAACTCATATAGTTTTTGAATTTAAATTAAGATCAAAAAAATCAACTCGTAATTTTTTATACTTAAAGTAGTATTTATTTAATTATTTTGAGGTCGCAATATATTTAAAAAATATCGAAACCACAAACAATTTTCGACATAAAAACATGTTCTTTAATATGTAATTCGATTTTGTATTTTGAATTAATTATAACCGGATTTAAAAAATTATAATTTAAAATCGGAAATAAATTCAAGTTTTATAATTCATAAATAATTTTATCACATTATTTACGTTTAACTAAAAAATTCGATATACTTTTGTGATTGTATAGTCGTAAATCATATTTCATGTCATCAGAAAAACTTTGGGCTGAGCAAAAAAAGCAATTTATTAATGCATTATTTATTCCATTAATTATAGCATTATTGATAGTTCTGACTTTTGCATTTGAAAAGGGCATGGAGCTTGATTTTCATAATGCCGGTATTTTACCACGGAGTTTGAAAAATTTCCCGGGTATTTTCACTTATGTTTTTATTCATGCAGATTTGGGTCATTTAATTAACAACGTATTGTCGTTTATTGTTCTATCGATTTCTTTGTTTTATTTTTACAGACTAATTGCACCCAAGATTTTGTTTTTGTCCTATATTTCAAGTGGAATAATTCTCTGGGTAATTGGCAGAGAAAGTTGGCATATTGGGGCAAGTGGATGGATTTATTCATTGGCCTTTTTTTTGTTTTTCAGTGGATTAATAAGAAAACACATTCCTTTGATTGCCATTTCGCTGATTATAGCTTTTTTGTACGGGAGTATGGTTTGGCATATTTTTCCGTGGCAAATGAATGATCCTATTTCATGGGAAGGGCATTTAGCCGGAGGTTTAACAGGCTTAATATTGTCAGTGATATATAGGAAATCGGGACCTCAAAAACCAAAAATAATTTGGGAAAATGACGAAGAAGATGCTGAAGAAGATATAAATGATGACTATTTGAATGAAATTGTTGAGGACGCTATAGATAATGAAAATGATTTGAAAAAAGAGAATAATATATTGTAAAATGAGTATAAATAAAAAAATTTATGGAAGAAAATAACCCGAAAGAAATCAATTTGATTCAGTTAATTTCATTGCTTTTTCAATGGCTAAAAAAAGCAACTCTGACTGTTTATAAAATTACTGGAAACATTTTACAGCTTGCATACAAGCATAAATGGATAGTCATTATCATTACTGCATTATTTATTATTGGTGGACAATATTTTGCCCGACCTTCTGCTCGTGTATATAATGCTGAAGCAATGGCAATGATCTATGGCCCAGATGATCAAACTGTTAAAGAAATATGCAAACAACTCGTTAACTCTTCACAAAGGGTTAATGATTTAACCCTTGCAACAAAATTGGGGATTCCTGATAGTGTTTCTAAAAATATTGTTTCAGTAAAAACGTTTGGTGTAATCGATTTCTTAAAAGATAAAACTGCAGATAAAATTGACTTTAAAAATAACCATTCACTTGAAGATACAATGAACATTAGAATGGAAGACCGAATTTACATTCAGATTAAAACGAAAAACATATCACAAATCCCAACATTTCAAGCAGCATTAAATAAGTATTTTGATGAAAATCCGATTTTGAAGTCTAAGTTTGAAGCTGGCAGAAATAATTATCTCGACAGGATTAATATTTGTAACATTGAATTGCAAAGAATTGATAGCCTTGCCAAAGTGTTTTACTTCAAAGATGTTAATGATCAAATAAAATTTGAAAACAACAAACTGATTGTAGGCGAAAATAAAAAGCAGCTTTTTACTGAAGAATTAATCAGAATTAATTATATAAAAGGTGAAGCACAATCCAAATTAGCAGAATATATTAGACCTGTAAATTTTCCTTCAGATTTTGTAGTTTCACCTATTCCGGAAAATGGAAGAGTTAAATATGGAGTTCTGAGTATTATTTATGGTTTAATCCTTTCGTTAATAATTATTGTTATTGTTGATAACTTCAAACGATTCATTGCATTTTTGGAAAACAAATAATTGATAATTTTACATGATAACGGCTGAAAGAACGAATATTTTCAGCCGTTTTTTTTATTATCCTTCTGTTAGGTTTCTATACGAATGTCGCTTTATTATTTTTCTAAAATTGAAGCAATCGATTCTTCTCATTTTTTTACAATCCAACTATTAAATCTGAAATTTGTTTGTTTAAATCCAATAATCTATCGAATTTTTCAGGTTGCTGTTCTCGAATTATTTTCAATCGGAAATCCAAGACTATTTTCATGATATTGTTATACCACACATAAAATGCAAATTTACCAGTAAAATAAAACACCGGAATAAGTAAAAATCCAATCCACCACGAAAGATTAAAAACGCCAACAATAATAAATATTTGGAATAAATAGAAAAACGGAAAAGTTATAATACCAGCACCATAATAAACTGAACTAAAAAAACCAGGATATTTAACTTTCATAGCCTTACGAATAAAAACCGGAACGAAAAAAGGCAAGAAATTGCATACAAACCCAACAATAAAAACAGGTAAAGAGATAAAAAGCCACAAAAAATTCAAGATTTTTGTTGAAATATTATCTGGTTGATGCGATATATCTTTACTTTTGAAATTTAATTCTTTAAGCTCTTTATTAAGTTTTTCACATAATTCGTTTAAATTTGAAATCTTTTCTTTTGAATTCTTTTCAGACTGGACTAATGTTTTCCCAATTTCACGACGTGCTATAAATTTGTTTACAAGATTATCTTCCAAGCCCATTTTAAGTAGCATCGCATTATTTGCCACATAAACCGAAGTTTCAAAACAATTGTAAAAATCATTCGTATCCAAATGAACTGAAAGGTTTTCCATTTCTGTTTTTAATCGTTTTTTTATTTCATTCAAAGCAACAGGGGGATTTGAATTGTACAATTCCATATATTCCTGTACATAAATTGGCTGTCCGATATTAACAATTACATTTTCCCCAAACTTTAAAATATCTTCAAACTCTATTCCAATTGGAATTATTTTAAGGCTACTAGTATCGCCAATTTTTTTTTGAGCAGAAAAAGCTATTCTGAAAATACCTTTAACCAATGGTCTTATTCTCCGTTCAAGTTCCTGGTTACCTTCAGGCATTATGCCCATTGCCTGTTTATGTTCAAGCACCTGAACACACTTTTCAAAAACATCTGCATTCTTCTCCAAATTTTCTATTCCATCTCTTATTCGGAAAGCAGGCATTATTTTAGCAGAACGCATGAATTTAGCAATAGCTTTATTTTTGAACACATCTGCACGTGCTAAAAAAATTGTCACATAATTATCCGGAGAAACAGATTGAACAATCAAAGCATCCATCAATGCATTCAAATGGTTAGGTGCAAAAATAACTGGTCCTTCTTTTGGGATATTTTCTTTGCCCAATACAATGAATTTTCCGTAGTAATTTGTATAAGTGAAACGTATGTACTTTTTTAAGAGTCTGAATGAAAGTGGAAGTTCGTATATTTTTGACATGAATTAAATTTAATTGAGTAAATTTTAAAAAACAAATTGATTTATATCTTGACTATCATGCCATTAATTCACAAACTATTTAGGTTCAATTTTACTCCAGTATAATGATATGCTAAGACCTGAGATGATATGCCATATTCCCCACCAAGCAGTGATAAAAAGCATTCCACCAAGTGCTAGCTCAGCAGGAAAAATTTTTGGATTGAAGAGTAATACCAATCCTAATCCCGAATTTTGAATGCCTGTTTCTATGGTTAATGTTCTTCTGTCAGCGCTGGGTAATTTAAATATTGAACCCAAAGTGAATCCGGTAAGTAATGCCAGTAAATTATGGATCAATACAATAATAAAAATGTAAAAAATATATTTTAAAAACAACTGTAAATTATTGGTGAAAGCTAATATTACCATGGCAAGAAAGAAAACTATAGACAAAAACTGAATCGGTTTTTTGAGTTTTTCGGTAATTTTCGGAAAAAAATGAGCGAAAATTATTCCCAAAATCAAGGGGATACCCAATAAAATAAAAACTGTTTCGAACATTTGTCCATTGTCAATTTCAAGGGGTTTCAATATGTGACTCGCATGATTGCTTATATATCTGGTATACAAACCACCCCAAAATGCGAAATTTAATGGAGTAGTAATGGTGGCAAGAAGTGTGGTTGTTGCAGTCAGCCCAACTGATAATTCTGTATTGGCTTTTGATAAAGATGACATAAAATTTGAAATATTACCACCCGGACATGATGCAACTAATATCATTCCCATTGCAACGGTGGATGTTATATAATTACTCAAAGCCAATACAAGTAAAAATGTCATTAGAGGAAGTGCAACAATCTGTGATATCAAACCAACAAAACCTGATTTTGGGTGTTTAATTAATTCTTTAAATTCGGCAGGTTTAATTCCCAATGCTACTCCAAACATTATAAAACTCAAAACAATATTAATTGCATGCATACCCGATGCCGAAAAATTTATTTTAATTGGGTCGAGTTGCTGAAGTGCTTCGTACATAATATTAAAATTTAAATAAGTATCTGCAAAAATAAAAAAAATACTTTATGATTTACTATTTTTAAATTATCAAGATGTATTATGTAAATTATTATGGCAAACGGCTTAGGATTTTTTATTATTTTTGCAAACTAATATTAAAACAATTAAAATGAAACACACATTAGTAATCACGTTATTAATTCTTTTTGCAAGTACATCATGTGCAAAAAAAAATGATTTAGAACCTGTCATTAAATTCAAAACAACTCAGGGGACTATTGTTGTTAAACTTTATCCTGAAACACCGCAACACCGAGATAATTTTGTAAAATTAGTAAAAGCCGGGTATTACAAAGGAGTTTTATTCCACCGGGTTATAGCAGATTTTATGATACAGGCAGGTGACCCGGATTCCAAAAATGCAGGAAGTAAAGTAGCTCTTGGTTCGGGTGATGTAAAATACACAATTCCTGCCGAAATTATTTATCCTAAGTATTATCACAAAAAAGGGGCATTAGCGGCAGCTCGTCAAGGAGATGATTTTAATCCGGAACGTGCTTCTTCAGGTGCTCAGTTCTATATTGTAAAGGGACGAACTTATACTGATGTTGAATTGGATGCATTTGAAAATAAAAACAAACAAAAATTAGCGACAAAACTTTATCAGGAATTTACAAAATTGCAACAGGACGAAATAAAAAAATATCAGACAGAAGGCAATAAAGAAAAAATTGAAGAAATCCAACTTGCAATATTGAAACAGGTGAATGCCGAAATAGAGAAAAAACAGCAATATAAATTATCAGTAGAGCAACGCAATGATTATAAAACCATTGGAGGCACCCCTCATTTAGATGGCGAATATACTGTGTTTGGCGAAGTGATTGAAGGTATTGATATAGTGAGTAACATTTCGAAAGTGAAAACAGGGAAAATGGACAGACCTGTTGAAGATGTCAGAATTCTGAAAGCTACCCGGATAAAATAACGGAAGCGGGAGACCTAAAGCGTTTCCCGCTTTTTTTTACTAATAATTCAACATTGTCTATTCTTAAATTTGAAAAAAAATTGCAGTTCAGTTCAATTAAAGAAAAATTTCTATAATTATACATGTTTTTCAACTAAATTAGGCTTTAAAATGAACTTAAAATAGTAATTTTGTACCCGCTTAGAAAATTCGAAAATCAATATATATTATGGCAGAAAAAAAATTGAATTTACTGGCTGATTTTCCGACTGTTAGCACACAGCAATGGATGGATAAAATTACAGCCGATTTGAAAGGAGCTGACTTTGATAAAAAGCTCGTTTGGAAAACTAACGAAGGATTTAATGTGTTGCCTTTTTACAGGGCCGAAGACATTGAAAACTTAAAATCAACGGAAGTTGTTCCGGGGAAATTTCCATACATTCGTGGCACTAAAGCCGATAATGTATGGTTAGTTCGTCAGGATATTGTAGTAAAAGATGCAAAAGAGGCCAATGGAAAAGCATTGGATGTGCTTTGTAAAGGTGCAACTTCACTTGGTTTTAAATTGAATAAAAAAGACTTGAGTGCTGAGTATATCGCTACTTTACTTCAAAATATTCAGGCCGATTGTGTGGAACTTAACTTCAGCATTTGCACAAAACGTTCAGCCGAATTAGCATCAATCCTAACTGATTATTTCAAATCAAAAAAGTATGATTTAACCAAACTTCATGGTTCTATCAACTGGGATGGCATGAATGCTATGTTACTTCGCGGTAAAGATTTTGAAAAAGAAGAATTGGTTGCTTTGGCAAAATCCACTTATGAGGCTGCACTTGAATTACCTAAATTTCGTGTTATTGGCGTAAATGCCATCACATTGAGTAATGCAGGAACTTTCCTTGCTCAGGAATTGGGTTATGCTTTGGCTTGGGGTAACGAATATCTTTCGGCACTTATCGATGCTGGTTGTGAACCATCTATTGTTGCTAAAAACATAAAATTTAATTTTGGGGTAGGCGGCAATTATTTTATGGAAATTGCCAAATTTCGCGCTGCTAAATTGCTTTGGGCAAATATCATAGATGCTTATCAGCTAAAATGTATAAAAAAGGGTTGTCAACATACAGTTGATGGTATTTGCAAATGCGCTGCAAAAATGCACATTCATGCTCAAACTACCGAATTCAACAAAACTACTTTCGATGCTAACGTAAACATGCTTCGTACTCAAACTGAAGCCATGAGTGCTACTTTGGGGGGTGTAAACTCACTTACCGTTACTCCATACGACTCAACTTACAAAAAGGCTGACGAATTTTCGGAACGTATTGCTCGCAATCAACAATTATTATTGAAAGAAGAATGTCATTTCGATAAAGTGGCCGACCCTGCTGCCGGATCTTATTATATCGAAACATTGACCAACGAAATAGCTGCTCAGGCTTGGAAAATCTTCCTCGAAGTAGAAGATTACGGTGGTTTCTTTGCTGCTATCAAAGCCGGAACAGTTCAAAAAGCTGTTAAAGCAACTGCTGCAAGCCGCTTGAAATCCGTTTCGAGTCGTCGTGAAGTGCTTTTAGGTACTAATCAGTTTCCTAACTTTGCTGAATTTGCAGCATCGAAAGTTGAATTTGAAAAACCTGCTGCGGATTGTGGTTGCGACCATACTGCTATCGAAACTTTGGTGCCTGTACGTGCTGCTGAAGAATTCGAAGCTTTACGCTTTGCTACCGAAGCTGCAGCAAAACGTCCAAAAGCGTTTATGTTGACTATTGGAAGCTTGGCCATGCGTTTAGCACGTGCTCAGTTCTCATGTAACTTCTTTGCTTGCGCTGGTTACGAAGTGGTTGATAACTTAGGTTTCAAAACCATTGACGAAGGTGTAAATGCTGCTCTTGAAGCAAATGCTGATATTATTGTTCTTTGCTCGAGCGACGACGAATATGCAGAACTTGCACCTGCGGCTTACGAAGCTTCAAAAGGAAAAGCGATTTTGGTTATTGCCGGAGCACCAGCTTGCGCTGATGATTTGAAAGCGATTGGAATCGAATACTTTGTAAACGTGAAAACCAACGTCCTTGAGATGCTTCAGAAATTCAATTCAAAATTATTATAAACACCAAGACCCGGAGACACAAAGTAAATGAATAAAACAG
>JFJP01027511.1_pt1 | contig 22910 bp, 16 predicted proteins | sample 431651 | NCBI WGS metagenome assembly JFJP01 (sample SAMN02602958, study PRJNA72255) | Microbial mat metagenome, whole genome shotgun sequencing project. | biome: fresh water; feature: sink hole; material: water; isolation source: purple microbial (photo- and chemosynthetic) mats found in...
TTTTAGTGCTTTTGATTTATTTAAAACTCCTTTCAACCTTAAATTCAACCGCAGAAAAGAAATAAGCAGTGCAATTGGGGGTTTGCTTTCCATAGGAATTATAGCAGTTTTGACCTTCTATGCATCTCAAAGTGACATTTTCTTTCAGTTATCTCCCCGTGTGGTAGATTCGACAATTGGTTTAGACTTTCGCCCATTGGTTCATTTTAAAAAAGCTAAGATTATTAGTGTGCAAGATGATGTAACTCTAGCTGGAATTGTGGATCCCTCTTATTTTACTTTGCAGGTGGTCAGTTATTTTTACGATATGAAAAATGGTTCCAACTTCGAAGTCAAACAAAGAAAATTACATTTATGTTCTGAGCTTGATTTCCCTGAAAATTCCACCGTTTTTACTGCTTTGGGACTTACAAACAGTTTTTGTTTCGAGGAAAATGAATTCAATTTGGAAGGTTATTGGGATGAAACAACGATGAAGTATGGGTCATTTCATTTGATGTTATGCGATAATAGTACATTCAATGGCACTTGCAAAACCTATGAGGAAATGAAAAAGTTTTTAAACGGTAAAATTTTCAATTTATATTTTTACGATTCAATCATCGATGCGAGTAATTACAAGTCTCCTTTAAAAAATGTTATGGTGAATGAATGGACTTATATCGACATAACTGCAAGAAAACAAAGAGAATATATTTTCCAAAACATCAAGACAACCACTGATGATGGATTCCTTTTTAATAACTTCAATTTTTTAAATGATGTTCAGTTTTCATCAAAAAATGCTGACCACAACAATGTTGATGAAACAGATGTTGCGACTCCTCGAATCACTTTTTCTTTTGTATCAGAGAAAAAGGAAAGAACTATTTCAAGAATTTATGAAAAAGTGTCAGATTTGCTTGCAAAATTAGGAGGAATCTTAAATATTTTTCTCTTTCTTGGATTAATATGGGCTAGATTTGAACACGATTTTTTAATTAAGAGATCAATTCTGAACACGTTATATACCTTCAAAATAATATCGAGAAAACATAAAAAAAAAAAAAAATCTCATTTCCTTCATAAGCTTCGAACAACAGAAGTTAAAACTGAGAGAAAGAGTTCAGCCGATTTGATTCTGTCAAAAATTTAAACTTTAGAACAAACCACATTACCGAAATTTGAAACCATAATTGAAGATATAAAACCACAGAAAAAAACAGCCTTTATCAAAATAACTCAAAAAAACATAACAGATCCTGCTGAATTTTTTCCGAGTCCAGAATCTGAAAGAAAAATGGAAGATTCACCACTGCAGTTCACAGAAAATAAAAAAGAAATGTTAAAAACATCTCAAATTTCAAAAACACAAATCAACATTGAACCAAAGTCAAGCAGCTCCCTTTCACCTAAACGGAAAAAACAGATGGCTAAGTTTTCTTTAATTAAGACGGGGATAGAAAAAAAAACACAAAATATTCTTCGATTCCAAGAATTTAAGAACAAAGAGGAAGCTGAAAAGAAAATAAACATGAATATTTTGAAATATTTGAAGATGAAAATGAAAATCTCGTTAAACAGGAAACTCACTAAAGAAGAAGAAATTGTGAGACAAAGCCAGCATATCATTGAGAAAAACCTTGATTGTCTAGAAATCCTCAAAAAACTTCAGGAGATAGAGAAACTAAAACAAATAATTCTCAACGAAAAACAACAGAAATTGTTTGAATTTTTAGCGAAACCGTTGGTTTATATGAATTCAGAAGATCTCCAAAAAGAAGAAGAACTGAAAGAGGAATTAACGAATTCTATGAGAATTAATTTCAAATTAACTCGCCAAGAGAATGAAAAAGAAGAATTGAAAAAACTGCTTCACCATTTTGAAACTCTGAAATGTGAAGGAAAATTGACTGCGATTGATAAAAGATTATTGGAAAACCTGGATAATGATGTTGAAGAGTTCATTGAAGATGAAGAATAATTATAATATAAATTTTGAAGAAAAATCCATAAAACTAAGAAATCCATCTTTTTTGTAAAGTGTTTTTTTTAATTGATATTTAATTTTAATGATCACAGTGGCTTAGTTTATTCTCAAAGTTTGTCAGAAAATAAACTATTTTTTTTTCTTGCCCATATTGTTAGTTCTAATTGGGGAAAAACGATTAAATAAGTATTTCAATTTATAAACTGTTTTTTTTTTTTTAATTGTAATTGAATTAAAAAAATTTAAACAAAGAAGAATTTAAGGATAATTTGAGAAAGAAAAATTATAAAAGAATTAATAGAAGTTCTTGTGGAAAAATTAACTGACTACAACTTTATTTTAATTTACCGTAAGTGTACTCTTTTTTTTTAAACATGTTATTTAAATAAAAAGAAAAACATTTCTATTTTCCCTATATTTGAAATATTACTAATATTGTTTAATTTTTCCAGAGTTTTCTTTTATGAGCTTAACGGACTTTTTTAAGAAAAAAGAAACAAAATTTCAAAAGTTTGAGTATTTTTAATGATACTTTATTTGAATGCTAGAATATTCGTTCTCTAATTCCATGGTTAGGTCTTCAAATTGATATTTGGAATTTCGTTGCATGTTTTTTTTTTATTATTATGAAAAGATTAAAAAATAATTTAAAAACCAAAAGGAACTAAGCAAAGTATCATACTATCTCCGAAAACTTCTTTAAAATTATTCCATTTTCCTTTATCAAGTCTCTAAAAGGTTTAAGAAAAAAATAAATTGGCTATTTGATAAATAAATTAACCTTAGATCTAATTTTAAAATTTGTTTTCAAAAACTGTTTGATCATTTAGCATATTTTAAAATGATCCAAGAAAAAATTGAAAAGGAATAGTTTGTTTCCTGATGAAAAACTTAAAACAAAGGTCGCCCAAAGTCTAATACTTTTAAAAAAGGAAGATTTTCACCAACAAAAAAGCTTTTTTATTTTAAAGCTGCTTTGAATGATTTTATTCAATTTCATTTTCTTTTTTTTCTTCTGAATCTTGTAAAATTCTTTTCTTATCATTTGTTTTCTATTTACGAAACCTTCAGGCATTTCTTGGAATTTTGAAAAATTTAGTTCCCATTCTCTGTTCTCCATAAACTCAAAAACTTCTATATGTTGAACCCAATTCTATTGCTAACTCAGCAGCTTGTACTCTTAGTAATCACTTACAATGACTCAATTATTTTTTCATTTGTGATTAATTTTGAGAAAATTCTTCAACATTTTGGAATAAAACATGTCAATTTCAGTCAGAATTCTATCTCTTTTTTTTAAAGCAAACTCTCATTTAAGTCTTCACATATATCTTCGATGTTATGCACCTCATCAAAAACTATCACAGTGCTTTAGAAAGAAATTCCACAATGTTTATTAATATGTTCGTATTATCAATTTAGCTTTTTTGTTTTCTTCTTTGCAAAAATAACATGGAGAAAACTCATTTTCTTTTGTGAGTTCAAATCTTGAGATCTAAAATTTTTTTTTTTTTAATTTCTGGCAATAATTTTTATAAATAATGAATTTCTATATTGAAGTTTTGAAAAAAAATGCATTGATTTTTTATTTCTGAGCATTTTACGCCCAAAATTTAAAAATGATTCAATAAAAAATAAATAACAATAAACACTAAATTCAATTTTTTTTAAAAAAACCATTAAAAACCAACAGATCAAAGAAAAAAAAAAAATGAACAACTCTCCCAATTTTCTCCCAGAATCGCAATCTCTCCTTTTTTGCTGGGGTAAAAACAAAGACGGTGAACTTTCTCTAGGCCACTGTAAAGCAGTTACCCTTCCAAAACCTGTCAAAGGTTTAAAAAATTCCTCTCCAATCAGACTTCTTTCCTCAGGTCGTCAACACACAGCTTTCATCTCATCAGATGGTGTTCTTTCCATTTGCGGTTCAGCTCTTCACGGTAAATTAGGCTTGGAAGATCTGACAATGACTTGTATCACTAAATTACAAGCTTTACCTTTTTTGAAATCTCAAAGAGTTCTTGATGTTGCATGCGGTGATTATCATACTCTCTGCCTTTTAGAAACAGGAGAAGTTTATGCATGGGGTGGTACTTTGCATAAAAAACTTGGACAAAAATCTGGTAGACCTGCAATAATTCCGAGTCTTTCCAACAAAAAGATCATTTCAGTCTCCTGTGGTGATTTCCATTCTGCAGCTTTGAGCCAAAATGGTGAGCTTTTCACTTGGGGAGGAGGAGGATCTTATTTCAATCGTGGTCAATTGGGTCATGGACATTTAAAGGATCTCGAAACGCCTGAGATAATATCTTTCTTTAAGCAAGGTGTTAAGAAAATATCATGTGGAGGATATCATACATTGGCTTTAACGATGAATGATGAAGTATATGGTTGGGGATCTGGAACTTATGGAGAATGTGGATTTGGGGAGTTTGTTGATTCTTCTGCTCCAAGACTAGTGAAAATCGAGTTTGAGCAAAAAGGTTTGGTATTTCCAAGTGTTAAACCAAGAGTTATAGATTTAATGGCTGGAGGTCATCATTCTCTTATATTGACGTCTCAAGGATATGTATACTCTTTTGGCTATGGATCTCATGGACAACTGGGATTGAAATCAACAATAAACGAATGTGAGCCCAAACTTATTTATAGTCTTACAAATAAGCATGTGATTCAAATAGCTGTTGGCTGGAATCATAGTCTGGTTTTAACGGAATCTTTTGATTTATATGCAACAGGCTATGGCTCATCAGGACAATTGGGTTTGGGAAATGATGAATCAAAAACTGAATTTACTTGGGTTTCCAGCATGGCAGGCAAATGCATAAAACGCATTTTTGCAGGGGGAAATCATTCATGGGTATTATTAGATGAAAATAATCCAATGATATCCAATTATAAGCCGCCTTCTCCACTCAGAGAATCAGAAAAAATTGATGATTTGGGAACATTTGAAAATAAGTCTTTGAACTTAGGTCCGGTCTCAAAGAAAATCGAGCTGCATTATTGTGAATTGGAGATGTTGCATAGGTTTGTAAGGTTTGAACTATATGATATAATGGAAAATAAACAAGAGATTCAGAAAATGATTGAAGATTTCTCGAAGGAGATGGAAGTTTTAGACGAAGGTTTTTCCTTATTAAGATTATGCAAATTTCAAGAAGATCAAGAGATTATAATGGAAATGAATGGAGAAATCATGAATCATAGTGGTGGAGAAGGTAAAAAATGGACACTAATGATGGTTTGTGAACCTAAAATACGTTTGCAAGGATTTGAGAATCAAAAATTCATAGATTTAGAAGAAACTTCAATAGGAGAAAAAAGGTTATTGAGTTTTCAAGAAATTCAAGACTCTGATTCACAGGAGAAAGCAGGCTTTAATTGGATTCTTTTATTTGAACAAAGATTCAAAGCGTATTGCAAAGAGATAACTTTCTTTGAATTAAGGCCCGGCTTTAAACCATAAATAAACCAAATATTATTTTAAAAACTTTTTCTATTCAAATTGTAAATATTTTAACATAAAAGAATTTCAATAAATATTAATTAAAATTATCAATGAAAACAAAAAATGTCAAGCATATTAAATATTTTAGTTTTAAAGGTACTACCACAAGCACCTTTGCACCAAATAATCCAATTAATCGAGAGTCTAAAGAAGACTCTTCTATTTCTTCTGAAAATTTTTTAGAAGATATGAAAGAAAAGAGCCAAATCAACATAAGTGCAGACATTAGCAGCATAGATCAAAGTTTTGGCCACAAAAGTTCTATTTCTGAGGAAATCTTTCAGAAAAATACTGCATATCAAAACCAATTCAAATCTGACAATGAATCTAATAAAAAAGGCAAAAACCCAATCATGACTAATTTGAATACAATAAATAAATGTTCAGAAATTCAAAAATCTACGCAAAATATTGGAAATTCTCTTAATTATAATTACAAGACTGATTCCGATATACAAGACAAATCATCCTTTAGAGTTCCTTTTTTTAATGAAAAACCTAAAGATAGATCAATTTTCTTTCAAATATTTAATTTAAGTGGAGATTTATTTGGGGTTTGGATTTATATGGTTCCCACTGCATTTTATTATGGAGGAATATATCTCAGCTTAGCAACTTTCTGTATTGTTTCTTTAATGATTTATTATTCAGAGATGCTTTTGGTCAGTTGTGCAGTGCTCAGCAAAAAATCTTCCTTTAAAGAAATAGCTGTTCTTGCTTATGGAGATTTCTTTGGTGTAATCACAAAAGTTTGGGTTTCTTTATATAAATGGTGTGAAATCGTGATTTCTTTGATTTTTCTAAATAAACTTATGGCTTATTTCCTTGGACTTATGGTAAATGAATCAGAAGATTCAAGCGTTTGGCTGGAAATTGATGGGAAACTATGGACCCCTTGTTTTTTTTTTCTTATCATTATCCCTTTGAGTCTCTTTCGGAAAAAAATCTGGTTTTTGTCAAAAGCCAATATATTGAGTTTTATTATAGCGTTTTATACAATGATATTGGTGATATATGAAGCTTTTGCAAGAGAAACTTATTTTTCTCAACAATGCAAAGCAGCAAAAGGCTTTGATTCAACAGGATTTCTCAGCATTTTTCCTATTGCATGCTTCAGTTTTTGCAAAGGCGGCCTCATTTTAACTCATTATCAAAGGGTAAAAAACCCAAATATCAAAAAAATTGGAAAAGAATTAATTCCTTCTCGAATAATAAATCTTTCAATGACTTTAGTTTTTGGAGTTTTCGGTTATATCACTTGGAGTTTAAATCCTAATGAGCTAATTGATTATCAAATATTAATTTTATCACCTTATCCTAAGAATCTAGCATGGGTTTTGGCTTATATTTGTATTATTATAGGGGTTTTATTGATGATTAGTGAGAGTGTTAGAAGCTTAGAAATGGATTTATGGGCAAAAAATAGGTTTTTCACCAAAATTCTTAGTATAGCTCTTTTAGCATTGGCTGTAGTTTTTAGTATATTTGTTTTTGAAATCAAAGAAATTATGATATGGTGTGGATGCTTGATTAGTTCACCGGTTTATTATTGCAAGAAACATTTAATCTTATTTATTTTTTAGATTTGTTTACTCACACCTTTATTGTGTTATTTGAGATTGAAGAAAAAGAGGAATATTTTGAAGAGAACAATGATAAAACTATTAATCATAGGATTAATGAACTTTGTTAATATCATAGTTCTTTTTGCTTATATAATTAAGTTGTTTTTACAATAATGGTAAGTAACTAACAATTCGTTTATATTTCATCTAAAATTTTATCAGAATTTTAATATTTGTTTTTAAAAAAAATAATATTTAATAAAATAATATTATTTTAGTTTTAAAGCAATGAATAGCAAAAAATAATTCTTCATCAATAAAGGATTTTTTTTCTTATTTAAAGCAAAAAATTTTCTTTTTCTTTTTACTTAAAATAATTAAAATTCGATTTTTACAGAATAAAAAAGAAATATGGAAACTTTTAAAACATTTTATCCTTTTTTTTATTTACAAGTTTTATATTTAGTCTTTCAAATTTAGACCCATCAAACTTAACACCTATTGTATTTGCGAAGACATAAGTTTTTGGTTTGTCTTTAACTTCACTGACTTCTTTTTCTGTTTTAAAATAAGAAAATTGTTTTCTGCTATCATACAAAATAAATTTCACTTTTATTTTATTTTCTATGATGAATTTCTCTAAAATTTGTAATTCATTTTTACTTGCTTGCAAATAAGGAATCATATTTATATTTCTATTTTTTGCATATGGCATATTGCAAATATCAACCAAAACCTTGATCAGATTCTTTAAATTTTGGGCTAAAACATCTTTTTTCTCATCTATCCAGGTCGTATCTATTGATTTACTGGTCCTTTCATCGAAAATTGCAGTTTGAGATGTCGAAAATGGGTCATCAGATGCGAAATTTTTTTTGAGTTCAGTAATTTCTTCATTGAGGCCTTTGATTTCAGTATTCTTTTTAAGATCTGCTATTCGAAGTTCTTCCACTTCTTTTCTAAGCATTTCAATGTCTTTAATCATTTTATCAAATTCCTTTGGGCTAATGATTCTTTTTTCCATTTTAAAAAAGTTTTTAACAATTTTTTTCAAAAATTTGGTAGTTTTTGCAATTTTCAAAATAGAAAAGTAATTTTTGTCAATAATGCAATGCAGAAAAATTCCAAAAATAAAAAGTTTATTTATTACATACAAAAAACATAAAATATTTTTTTTTAAACTGAAAAAAGTATCAATGAATTAAAAAGATTCAATCCTTTTGGAACAGCAAATAAGCAGGAATTGGTTCTTTTTGCACTCTGCATTCAACAGTTTTCTTCCATTCAAATCTAAAACTGGAATTCTCATCTTTTTCTAATAATTTCTTGGTCGATTCACTAACCATGATATTCCCTTCTGTCCCATTTGACTCCATTTTATTCGCAATTAATACATCTTTCCCATAAATATCATATCTCACAATATCAGTTCCTATAATACCTCCAATAATTTCTCCCTAATTTTATCATTATCATTTAATAAAATGATTTTAAAATAGATATATTTACTGTATGAACACCAATCCGCATATCCAAAGATGGGAAATTTATCTGTTGTCTCACACTTCGAATAATTTCTATCATAGATAATCCCATTCTAACAACGTTTTTTGCTTCTTCTAAGGGATTGCGGTAATTTGCATTGAGAAAGCCCAAAACCACATAACAATCTCCAATGGTATAAACTTTGTAGACTTTGTGCTTGAGACATTGTTTATCGAATTCGGTGAATAATTTCCTGAGCATATTCACAACATCTTCAGGTTTCACACTACTTGAATATTTGGTAAAACCAGCAATGTCTGCAAAAAGTATTGTCACATTCTCGAAATAATCTGTCAATTCAATCTTATTTGTAACACTAACATGTTTTAATTTCTCGAAAGCCTAATGAAAATAAAAAATCATTATTTTTTAAATTTGCATTTAATGTTTTTAACGTGAAAAGGCAATAATTGACTAACAAGACTGTTTTGTTCTTCTTTTTTCGCTTCATTGATGAGGATAGTATTAAAGCTTTGTACGTGGTATCTGATTTGATAATTGATTTTGAAGAGGTTGAATGTGAAAATAGTGAATATAAAGAAGAAATTCTTTTCATCCATGATATAGTGAATCGAATAAAACATAATCCAAAGCGCGAAAGTTGATATTGTCAATGCTAAAACCTCAATAAACATCAAAAAACTATAAAAAACAATTAAATTTAATTCAGAACCCATTTAAAATTAATAAAAAAATAATTAAAATTTTTGAAAAATAAAATTAAAAAAATGAATTGAATTATTAGAAAATTAAGAAATTACTTTGAATTGACAAAAATTAAGTAAATTAAGATCATTTCCAAGAGGCCAACCTGCTGGAGAAATAAAGATTTCGTAAAATGTACAAAAAGCAATGTGCTAATGATGCCATATAAATAAATGATGAAGAAGAGTTGTCGATTCCATTTGGAAGTCTTCATATGGTACATGACAAAAAATAGATAAAACGAAAGAAGTATCAAGTAGCCACTTCGAAAAATCAAAATGAAATTAGAATATTGAATTTCTTTTTGAATAATAATCATTAAAAAGGTGTTCATCAAATAAATGGGAATCAATGTAAAAATTGAAATTCTAGATTCCTGTTTATGTTTTTGATATAATAAATGTAGGAAATCTTGAGCCAAAGCTGATTGTTCTTGATGGAACGTAAGAAAAAAAGTGTTTTTTAAACGAAGACTCTCTTTTATTAAGTCATTTCGAGGATTGAATTGAGATCCGATCATTTGGATCACATTAGATGGCTCATTTTTCAACGAGTTCTCTTGTTCTAAAGGATTTGAGGTACCACTTTTCTCATTATAATAACTATGGTCTTCTTCTTTATCTTTGATTTTTTTATGGACAAGCCAAGTTGATAATAAATTGACAGCTTTGTTATAAGTTGCAGTTTTATTGTTATTCTCATCTGTATGATTTCTCTTGTTCTCAGCTTTTAATTGCTGATAATATTCTCTTATAGCTTTTAATAAAATATATCAAACATTTTCTTACAGATAACAAATTTTTATTTATTACCTGGCATATGTTCATTTATTTTTTTCTTCAATTTGCTATCTTTTTTTTTCTTTTTTTTCTTTTGATTTAAAACTTGATAAGTTATTAAATCTCCTTTACCTTTCGCCTATTTTCATTTTTGTTAAAAAAACATTAATAAATTTACAATAAGTTATAAATAAATAATAAAAGTAAGAAATTTTTATTTGACCTCAACAACTCTTTGCTCACAAGCGATATTTGAATTCTTAATATTTTCAAAAGCTTCTTCAGAAACAGTGATGGACCCATCAACTCCTGTTGAGCACACTCTACTTGTAGTATTGACTGTGTCACCTATCAGGGAAAATTGAGGCTTATGATATCCAATCACTCCAGAGATAATTCTCCCATTATGTATTCCGATTTTCAGTTTAATATGATCTCCTTTTCCATAGGTTACGTTTTCAATGTATTTCGTCATCTCTAAAGCCATACTAATCAAACGTCGGGTCTTTTCAGTTTTCAAAATTTGTGAAGAAAAATGTATCTCACATGAAGAAAGCCCTGCACAAGCCATATAAGTTTTACCAACAGTCTTATACAAAAATTATTATTGAAATTTGAAAAGAAAAAAAGGAAAAATAATATTTTATTCAAAAAAATTAAAAAAAACTTTAATGCACAGTAGTAAAATTTCTTAAATTGAAAAAGTAGATTCATATAAAAAATAATAAATTCAAAGAATGAATGGTAACAGGTTTAAAATTGAAACCTCTATTTTTTGAATGCCATGCTTTAGACATAAATGATCGAAGTTTCTAAAAATTTCATCCAAAATTTCAACTATTTTGGTGCCTTCACTGTTGATGATTTTGTCAAAATCGCAAATATCGCAAAAGAGAATGCCTACATCATCTTGTGCTTCTTGCATCATAGTGTCGCCATTAGCTAAACGATCTTTGACAAATTTAGGAACAAGAAGTGCTAAAATGTCTTGAACATTATTAGCCTCATTTTCTATTCTAGATTTGGCTAAAAACTCACTTCTTTTCAATTTTTCAAACTAATAAAATTTTAAAAAAATAAACAATCTCTTTCACGAAATAAAAAAAATAATTTTACTTTATAGAGTCCAAAGAAGCACACAATATTGAGAACAGATATGTAAATAATAAAGTTCCAAGTGCAGTAAAAAATAATTAAATTATTCAAGAATTCGTAGAGGATTGTCATATTCAGATCATCAACTTGGTAATTTACGGGATATTTTTTATAATAGATGGACAATAAGCTTTTAGAAATAAATTTTTAAAGTAAATAAAATGAATGTATGAATAATATGATACCTAACGCACTAAAACAGCTCCTAAACTGATGTAAAAAGGATTTCCCACCCAATCTAAACTTAATTTCGCCATCACTCCTAATAGCACAAAGAATCTCGTATAACCATAATAGCTTTTTTTATAGTAATCTGTTAAAGTGGCGCACCAAAGCAAAAGCATTAGAATAAATATTCCAAGAGAAATAAACCCATACTCTTTATTTCCTCTAATAATTATAATTGTTATTGAAAAGAGACCATAAAGCAAAATTAAAAGCATGAAAAGACACGATGCTTTTTGAATGTGATCCCTTTTTGTCAGAAAATTATACTTGGTTTCTATATTTTTTTGCTGTATCACCAAAGAATATTTGTTGAGTTCGATCTCATTGACATTGATATCGGCCGGAGTGAACACTTTTGAAATCAATAAATTAAATTTTTAAAATAAAGTTTGAAATAACTTTCTTGTATTGTTGGGTCTAAAGCTTCAACATTCGCAAATATATCTTTGACATAAGTTCCAATATCGCTTTAATATAAACAAAAAATATTTAAAATTTAGTCATTTTATTTATTTTTTTCAATGAAAACCTTGGTATTTCAAAATATTTGACTAATCTTTCATTGGTAATCTCTCTCCAGTTGCCTACTATTTTTTGGTTTGAAAAGGTATCATAAAGACTCGGCACAACATATTGATAAACATAATTCTCCATGAGATATGATAACGTGAAACAAATGAAGATAATACCAATAATAATCATTATCCCTGCTATATTGGATAATTGAAACTGAATATCAGAGGCCCAATTGGACCAAGTTTTTTCATCTTCAACTGAGATCAAAATGAAAAAAACCAACAGAACCACATTAATCAGAAAAGTCAAGAGAATCAATCTAACTTTATTAACAATCCCTTTAATCAAAATTTTAATATTATTCATCAAAATCAATAGAATAAGTATTGTCAAAACGAAGGTATTAATTCCTCCAGTAAATCCTTCTTGGACCACTGAATAACTTATTGAATAAAAACTTATATAAAATATCAAAACTGAATGCAAAAGAGCATCTACTACTGATTTCAAGATAAATCTTCTTGCAATAAAACGTTTTTTCAAAATACCTTCACAAAATAAACCAGGAAAAACATTGAGAATTCTTTCTTTGATTGGCTTATCGAAAAGCCCATAGATTAAAATACTCGGTGAAGTAAAAAACAGGAAATAAAAGAAAATCATTAAGGAATAAAAAAGACGATTCAATGGGATAGCACAAAACCAATATAATAGAAAAAGAGAAATTCCCATAAGAAAAGATTGATAAAATAAGAAAAATATCATATTTTCTTGCAATATGATTCTCGGAACTCCTTCAAAAAGCATAATAGATCTAAGCAGTTTCAAATTGCTGATTTGGATGTCCCCAGCATTGATTCTTTGCTCTATTGGTCCTTTCTTTATCAATTCGATTCCGATATCAGCCTTTTGTAACATGAGCACATCATTATAATTGTCACCAATCGCTATAACAGAAGGATTCGATACAAAATCGTTTTGAATTATAGAGACAAGGGTGGCCTTCATCTCAGGACTGAGGTTATAAGCTACGATGTTTTTGATTAGGGAAAGCAAAAAAATCAAATGTGATTTTAAAAATGAATCTCTCATAATAATTTCTAAACTTTTCCCATTAAGAATCATAAAAATATTTTGCATTTTCTCCTTTAATTCGGAAAATATTTTCTGGTTTTGGGTGAGCAAAGTTGTTCCGTTTCTTTCACTTCTCACTCGGAAAAGATATGAAGACATTTGTCTTGAAAATTTATAGCCAAATCTCTCTTTGTCTTCAACATCAATTTCCTTTTTTTCAGTTTCTTTTTCAGTTTGCGTCTTTATGGCATTATACATATTTTTCACATCAATCAAATAATTCCTTATTGTCACATTTAGACTAGCTTCATCTTCTTGAGTGATTTCGCGGGGTTTCTGAATCATTGGATTACATATTTTGGCTGCAATAGCTGAAGAAATTGCATTCTCTTTGCAATCTCCTGTTACCATCCAAACATTTAGCCCAATTTCATTGAAGAACTCAATAGTTTCTTCAACTCCTTCAGTTAATTCATCCTTTAGTCCCACAATTATCAATAGTTCAAGATTATATTCTAAGCTTTTTCCTAATAAATTGAGCTGATCAGTTTGAGTGATTAAGCTTGTCTTTAGATTTCGCATTGTGTTATAATAAATTTGGGTTTCTGACGAACTTAAAGGCTTTCGAGCATAGACTATAGGCTTCAGCCCTTGATTTTGCATATCTTTGATCAAGAAATCATAGATTTCTAATTCTTTTTTTCTCATTGAAATGAGTCCTCTCATATAATCTTCTTCTCCTTTGCAAATAAGGAATAATTCATCATTGATGGGGCTTTTATAAACAACTGAGAAGCTTTTTTTCTCGTGATAAAAGTCATTAATTCCGAATATTGTATATACCAATTTTTGTGTTTTATATTTTAAATAATATTGTGAAGGATTTTCAGGATTGTCAGTTTTATCAAAAACATAATAGCATTTCTTGCTGAAATCTAATATCACATCATCTTCTCTTCGACTACATATCACTTTTGATGAAGAAAGCTGAGTTCTTGCACCATGACAGAGTGTTAAAGCCTCAAACAAGGAATCCAAATTTAGATCAGAATTCGCTTTCAAAAGATCTTGCAGAAAATCTCTTTCTGTGTGATAAAGATACTGATAGGGGCTTGATTCTAAGGATCTATTTGAGTTTAAAGGGCTTGCCAAATTATTCTTTAAAGGAAAATTCTCATCAATTTTATTGATGTCGTTTCGAAAGGATATCTGACTATTATCATTATTATTTACACTATTATTCAATAATGATTCATAGACTTTATTGTGATTGACCACAATTTTAATTTCGGTTGGCGTTGATAAATCCTGAGTTTTTGATAGACTATTTTTCGGCATTTGGATTTCTATTTTCTGAAGAACATTAGATGAGGGAGATGAGTTTTCTTGACCTAATAGTTTTCTAACAATATCTGTCGATGAACGTTTTGTATGCCTAATATCCTCATTTTCATATTTATTTGTTCCATTTATATCATCAATGCTTTCAATATTTCGTTTGAAATCGAAAATGTTATCAATTTTTATCTCGTTAATTTGTTCTTGATCGCTATGTACTGAAACATCTTCGAGATCTAAGTGCGATTCATCTATTTTTGAAAGGAATTTCTTTGTTTGCCTATTATCCATTGTGCTGATAATGCTTAAATCTTTGATATTTGTTGAATTGAGAAAATTATTGGCAAAAAGGATTTCCCCTTTTGTAGATGTATTTTTAAAAGGAGCACTAAAATATTTTATTTTTTCCTGTTCAGAAATATTTTCAAGAATTGATTTTGGGTCAATTCTGATCTTATAAAGTTTATTATTGAAGAAAATCTGGTTTATTCTATAATTTGAGGTAGTTAAAGTTCCAGTTTTATCAATAAGTGCATATTTTGCTTGAGCAATGTTGACAAAAGGTATAGGGTCAAGAATTTTGCAGGTTTCTCCTTTGAATTCCCTGCTGAATTTATATTCAATTATTAATTTTTGAAAAAAATTTGTCAGATCTAAGAATCCATAAAGAAAAATTGGCATCAACGGGCTGTATAAAACGATATATATTATAAATCGACTGGTATCTTCAATGTTAGGATCTGCTTTTATTAGTGATGGAAAATTTATAACTAAATTATAAGCTTTGACCCTTGCAATAATTGCTATCGTATGAATCATAGCGAAGAAAAATACAACTAATGCTGAAAGAATGAAATAAAGTTGTGTCAGATACTCAATATAACTGTTTTTATGGCGTTTGTAATTTGAATTTAGCATAATTTTTGTGTTAGCTCCTGCGAAAACAATCAAGCCAAAGACCCAATCAGCATATTTTATAGTCGTTCCTCGAGGAATAAAATTTTCTATGGTCAATGTTTCAACTTTGGGATCTTTTTTCAATCGAAAATATCCAAAGAATTCATTGATATTTAAATTTGATCCTTGATATTCAATTTTTCCTGATAATCCTTTTCTGTATTCCTTGTAATTATTCTTTGATGGCAAACGGTTTAAGACTTAAATTTCATAAAATAAATTACCATATTTTTATTTGCTATATATTATTAATTATTATAAAAAAATATACTTTGAGAAAGGTTCGAAGCTTTTTTTTTAAGGAAAGTAATACTGCCATCTAAAGGTGAATTATCAACATAGCAGATTGCCTCTCTTTCATATATTTCACTTGTGTCCAATATTATTATATCAGCAGGACAGACATCATCTTTTTTTAAATAAATGATATCACCAACATCTAAATCTTTCCAAAAAATATTTGATTCAAGATCCTGATTTAATTTTTTGCCTCCTTTCTAAAAAAGAGTTGAGATTTAAACAATTTAAAAAAAATTTGCCGTTGTTTTTTGATTGTTAACTCGACCATCGAAATCGTGTCGCAAAAGATCCAAACGAAACTCTAAAATTATGTAAATCAGCAGCATGATAATCACAAAAATTATGGTTATCCATCTTTTTTTTTTTTTTTTATTCAAAAAAATGAATTTAATAAAAATTCTATACATTTGGAATGGAGGAGAATCGCCATAACTGAGTAAAATTATTGATATGATAAGAAAAAGCAGATTGCCTATTCTCCAAAAAAAACGAAGGATTAGTTTTGGCAAGAAACTAAAAATCTATTTAGATATTTTTGAATTCATTCAATCTTGATGAATAGAAAACTCAAAATAAGTATGGAATTTACGGTATATTTTTTTGTGGAGATCTCATTGTTCTTTTTTTCTCGAAATATTGAAGCTACGCCCATGTGTATTTCAAACTTAAAAAAGATTTTTGAAACAATTAAACATTTTAAACAAAATAAAAGAAATACTCCCAATTTTTCTTTTGCTTTGGAGTTTGATTTGGGACTAATTTCAATTGACTCGTTGTTAATGAATCGATTGCTCAAAAAGAGCTCCTTTTTGTGCATTTAGGACTGTTTTTGATAAAATTATTTGTATAATTGTTAAATTTTTGAGGTTTTTGTTATTTAATTATTAAAAAAAAGAATTTAAATGAGTTTTAATATAATGAATTGGTTGTTTTATTTTCATTATTGTGCTAAAAATCAAATTTAATAAATTCGTCGATTTTATTCTTTCTTATGTCATCCTTTAAAATTGAATTGTGTTTTTCCACATCGCTCATGATTTTATTTAAACTCTGTGTAAATTTTCAAGAGAATTTATTTTATTTTAAAGAAAATTTAAAACATTCGATGTTTGCAAAAAAATTGTTTCTTGTTTTGCATATTCAGTGATACAATTTTCGAGTTCCTTTTTTAACAATAATAGATAAGTCAGAATTTGAAAAATATCAAAAGAATTTTAAAAAAAATAAAAAATTTAAAGTACTTTGCAAGAAAAGGTTTGATTAATTTTCTCAAATTGTCCTTGGATAATTTTTAAAAGATTATTGCATTCATCTATCAAATATTCCTGAGAAGGTTTTGCCATTTTTTGTTTATTTTATCTCGAAAACTCTATAAAATAATTTGCTTTTTTTTATTTGATCGAGAAAAAAATTAATTCTTAAAATTGAGAAATACTCTTTTTTTTTAATAAAAAAGCTTTTTTATTTTTTAACTGTTTCTTTTTAATAAAAAAAATAAACAAAATCAGATTTCTAATTTTTTTATGCATAAGACAAATAATCCCCCAGAATTATCAAAACCCGGTTTTCAATATTCTTCTAAAGAATACATTAAATATGATAGAATTGAATGGGAAAGTATTTATAAAAATATGCAAAAAGATCTTCATTTAAGGAAAATACTGAAAAAAAACAATTACTATGCTTTAAATACCAGTGATATCAACCAAGCATCGAAAATCCTCGACTCTATTCCATTAAAGGAAGATCTCAAAGTGCAATATTTTACAGAAAACTATCAAAAAAATCTATCTAAATATCTTAACAATCAAATAAACTCTCAAGAATTGATCAACAATTTAAATTTTCCTCGATTGACAGCATGCAAAAGGTCTTTAGTTCAACAATCGACCTCTCCGAAATTGGTAAAACGCCTAAATATCAGAGATATCAAGTCTGTAATTAATCGATTAAATATCTTATCAAATGAGAAAAAAATAGCAGATTCCTCATCTTTAATGAACAATTCCCTATCGACGGCAGAGCCTTCTCAAAGAATGGATCTGAATGCCTCAATTCTCCTCAAGAAGAATGAAGAGAACCTAAATTCAAACGCATTGGAGCCAAACCAATTAAAATATTCAATAATAAAAAACTTAATTTTAGAGAAATTCAAAGAAAGAGAACATAGAAAAAAAGAAAAAAACACAAAGAAGACTACTTTCAAGTCAAATTCTAATGAAAATAAGCTTCCAAAAATAATTTATGGTATGCAAGCTATTGAAGAGGATTTTTTGCAGAAAATACAAAATAAAAACCTGAGTTCCGTTAATCCGAGACATCATAGTTTCTATTTGAGATATGAAAGAAAATTGAGTGATGGGCTTTTAAAAAGTGAAAGAAAACCTTTAAGTCTTGATTCAAAGGAAGTACCATATAAGAAAATTATAGAGGATTTCAAGGCTAGAAATTTAATGAATTCAAATTTGAAATATAATATTAATAAATCAGCTGATGGTTATATTGAAGCTTTTAAACATTTTAAAAATCTATCAAGAAGTTTCAATAAAAACATAATTTTAAAAGATATCAATAAGATTAATCAAGGGAAAAAATGCAGTTTAGGGATTGTGGATCATTCGAAAACTAAGAAAAATCCTTTAGGATTATGGCATTATTTGCACCATTCTAATCTGATCCATCAACATAAAGTTGGTTTAATTTCAAATATAGGTATTTCTGATATGATGATGGATAAAAATCAAAAGAAGAACGATTTTCAAGTTGAAAAAAAAGTCAGATGTGAAAGAGATTTAAGAGATATGATAAGAAATGATAAGATTTTAGAAGAAAAAAAAGCTTTAAGAGATGGGGAATTCAGTAGATTGGCAAATAATATGCTAAAAAATAATGAAATCAAAATGAAGCCTTTAAGAGTATGTAAGAAATATCATGGAAGAAAAAAAGAGGAAGAAATTGAAAGGACTTATGATGAAGGAAATGATAGTTTGCAATCGATCAATGAGAATAAGCTGGATTGTTTATACAATGAAAGCATTAATTTACAAAAAAATTTGACAAGTAAAGAAAGGAGCAGCTTTTCTGATAAAATAAAAAGATTTATTAAATTAGAGGAACTAAATAAAGCGATAATTGAAGTTAATAACAGAAAATTAAAGAATCAGATTTCTAATTGATTAAAACTATTTTGACTTTTTTTTGTTTTGTTAATTTTTTTTTTAGAAATAAAGACCCAGCACATTCAGATGCTTGTTGAGAAGCCATAATTTATTTATTTTTAATTTAGAATAAATTTCTAAAAAATTTAAAAAAATTGATTGAAAATCTTAAATATTCATTTTTATTTTTTTTCCAAAAAATTTTAAAATTCATTCATTTTTTCTTTTAAAAGTTTTTCCACAATTGCATACATCTCCTGAAAATTGCCCACAATTCTGCTATTACTCTTAAAATCCTCATCATTCTGCATCAAGGTTCTTCTCATTTCCCATTTTTCATCAACAAACAGCTCCATTTTCAAGCTTCTGCTTCCAAACAATTTAAATATTTCCTTCATTTCATTATATCCTTGATACAAAGCGAATTTCCCAAATACATATAGACCTAATTTAGCCCTTGACATAGCTACAATTAATCTTCTCGGATCTCGAATATGTCCTACATTTTTCGTTCTCACTAAACTTAACAAAATATAGTCATTTTGCTGTCCCTGAAACTTATCAACTGTTGTAATTTTCTTTGGTTTTTTAAAAATTTTGCTCCAAGAACATTTCTGATGAATTATATCTCTGATGAGATATTTTTGACCATTATAGGTTGTAAGTATAGTGATTTTATCTGCATCATATCCCTTCAAAATCATGTACATATATGTTGAAACAACAAATTCAGCTTCAGCCAAATTTTGATAGAAATGTGGGTTTGGACAAGTTTCGTGACTATCATTAACATCTATGAATTGGTATTCATGGGCGAATCCACAATTCATCAAAGAATAATCTCCAGTTGAAACAACAGGCATACTCATTAATTTTTCATATTTCCATTGAAATAGTTCCAAAATGCTTTGACGACATCTGCCTTGATGTGTTAATTTTATATAGGGTGTGTTCAATCTTAATAATCTTGTGAATAAACTTTGCTCCAAATTCGATAGTTTTTGATAATTGGTGTTTTTGATGATGGGAGGCAACTGATTCTCATCACCTAACATAATCACTCTTTTCAATCTGGGTTGTTTTCCACTGAATCTTGATGCTTGCAGAACCAAAGGAATGAAGCTTTCTATCTCCATAATCTGTGCAGATTCTTCGAAAATCACATTATCATACTCAAAACCTATTTCTAAGAAATTTCTTCGTTTCATTGCAGCATGAGTAGAGGTCATAGCTATTATTTTAGCTTGTTGCGAGATTAAATAATTGCCTCTTTCTCTGGTGGATCTGAGGATTTCAAATAATTGTAATTCTTTTAATTCTAAGAAAATGCTTTTTATTTTCTCCCAAATTACTTTGAATAAACTCAATAAATCTCCCACGCTTTTGACATTATAATTAATATGAGTGAAACCATCTTCACAGTCTAAATTATTTTCATAATTTTTCTCTTGATTTCCAAAGAAAAACATCGTTGAAGATTTCAAATAGGAGTTAAAAGGGAATTTTCCGAGAAAAAAAGGCATATCTTTTTCTTCTCTACTATTCATTAAATTTGAAAAAGCTTGCCATTTCGGCAAAATTTTAGTTTGAAACAATATTTCTGCTGATTCGCAGGTAAAATCTTCATTTTGATCTTGTTGTTGTACGCTAGCAAAAAGCTTCACTTCGCTTAAAAGGATTAATCTTCGTTCCAAGAGATAATTAATTCTTCCATGTTTGCTGAAGTTTCTGCTAAGGTCAAGATCTTTTTCTCCTAATCCCAGTCTCAGCAAATGTCTTTCATCAATGTCCAATCTCACAATTTTTTCAAAAATATCATTTAGAGCATAATTGCTATGAGTTATGATCAAAGTCCTCTCATTCTTAAAATTATTATATATCAAATTGACAATTTGCACTGCGACATCCGTTTTACCAGTCCCTGGAGGACCGACAATTAATGTAATTCCCTCTTGCATTGAATAACTTATCGCTTCAATCTGTTTATCAGTGAATCTAATATTATTTCTTTTACCAAAAACCCCTATTTTTAGTTTCTCACATGGGTCATAGGCCATTTCTTTCATTTGTTTAGTTAATTTCTCGTTGACAAAAAAAGACTCTTGGTAATGAGTCTCATCTAAAAAAGTATCAAAAAAATTAAACTTTTTAAAAGAGTTTTGAGCTTTATAGAGGCTGGTTGAATTTTCACAATCCCCATAACCTAAAATCAATTCATTTAAAAATTCAGGTAATTCCAATTTTTCCTTCATTAAATCCGAAATAGTTGATAAAATTGCTTTGAAATTGTTTTCTTTAGGCTTGCGTCGAATAATCAATGTAAAATCAGAATAAATTTCTGATTGTTGAACCTTTTCGAGATCCTCTTTGTACTGAAATGGGTCCAATAAAACATGTAGAACTCTTTCAACTCCATCTGGAATAATTTTCTTTCGTTCCCCAGCTTCAAAACAAATCTGTTTATGTTTCTCATCGAATTGAGAAATTATTTCGCACCCCCTGACATGTTTTACCCCATACCTATCTCTAAATCTTAAGATTTGTTCCTCAATTTCCATAGAACCATTTTCACTTTTCTTATTAATTTCATTTGATGGTAGTTTTTTTCTTGAAAAACTGACTAAAAAGACAACTTCATGTTCTCTTAAACTTTCCCATTCTCTTTTCACATAATTTGGCATTTCTTTAGTGCTATAAGTCAGTTCAGCAAAAACCCTGGCTGGCTCTTTATGACCTAATAAAGGATGTGCTATTTCATTAATGACTAATTTATTCAATTTTGTTGCCATGCGAGCCCACTCACCAAATGCTTGAAAAACGCCTTCAGCATTAAATCTTGGACCCATTCTTTTAATGCTGTCTTCCAAATCATAACGAATTTCATAAGCACTTTCTAAACGAAAGAGAATGAAATTTCTTAACAAATAATCCTGAAAATCCAGAAATTGCAGATTTAATTTCGGAAGACTGAGAATTTCATTCACGTTATCATCAGGGATTTTCTTATAATCCCATAAAAGCTCATCAGATGGTATCAAAGGCAATTCTCGATAGGTTTTATCAGGCTTCAAAGGGAAAATATATTTGAAAACATTCAATAATAGTTCTTCATAAGACAATTGAGTCAATTGCACAGGAACTCTGATATCTAAATGGCGAAATAGCACTGGAAAATCTTTATCGATATCCAATAATTTCACAAAATCATAGGATTCAATCTCTGAAACATTTGGTGTCATTTGGAACAATTTAAAGAGAAGAAATTGCAATTGTTTGAGAAAATCACTTCGTAAAATGATTTGAACCTTAAGACTTTGCACTTCACCACTTTCTTCATTGATGGGATATTTCAGATAATACTCTAAATCATCTATTAAACATAAAAAACTGGAGTTGAATCTCTCAAGGTGGATTGTTCTCATCAAAGGAATCAAATGCTCAGCTTCGAAGAGGTATTTTAAGAATCTTCTAGTTGTGATCTGAGATAATAAATCAGTGAATAATTGCAAACCTCGATAAATAAATGTTTCAAAGACTTTATTCCATTTATTGCAGTTAATATTCACCAATTCTCCAATAAAGTCTTGTAAAATATTTGGGAAAAAGTTTATTTGATTATTGGAAATATCCTGCGTTTCTGAACTTTTGAGAATTGATTGATAAAGAGTGATGAGCTTTGGATATGAGAGGAATAATTTTTTCAAATAAATTTTATGAATTCGAAGAAAAAGATAGGGACTGACCAATTTCATCAACTCTTCTGAAAGAAAATTTTTTTCGATATATTTGAAATGTTGATTCAAAAAAATGAGGATTTGGATTTTTTCAAAATAACTTAGGCTTGAATATTCCAAATTAGTTATAAATTGCATGATTAATGCGAATTTCTTGGATAATTCCTCAACAGGTATGCGAATATAATCCCAGCATAGAATGTGCTCACCAAATTTATGGTTAATGAGGGCAATAAGGGAGAAATAATAGGATTTTTCTGTTTTTGGATCACGACTTGAGGTCAAATGAGGAAACAAATATTGGTCAAAATAACAAGAAAAATCTAATTTTTTGAGAGTTTTGTTAGAAAAGGGTGCTTTGGATTTATTTATCTTT
>JFJP01027192.1_pt1 | contig 22898 bp, 23 predicted proteins | sample 431651 | NCBI WGS metagenome assembly JFJP01 (sample SAMN02602958, study PRJNA72255) | Microbial mat metagenome, whole genome shotgun sequencing project. | biome: fresh water; feature: sink hole; material: water; isolation source: purple microbial (photo- and chemosynthetic) mats found in...
ATTTAATACTATTATTTTAATTTGTTTTTTTCAATTTCTCGACATTCTGAATTCCAAAATTATAAAAAAATAATTTTATTTGAAAGAATGAGAAATTATATTTAATCATTTAAATTTATAAAAACAGCTTTTTTTCGAAAAACATAATGCAAAATTTTAATGGATTTTTTTTAATAAAATAAATTTTCAATTAAATCAAATTCTTTTCGCCAAGACTATTGAAATAAACCTCAATGTCATATTTATTAAAGTCATTCGGAACTCCACTTTCGCATCTTTTTAATGGTTTTAATCCATCAGTGAAATTCTTCTCCACCTCATTTTCTGAATTTTTTTCAATGGATTTAGATGAATCACTTATATGTTCTTGATAAAAACTGTCACAAAAATACTTCTTATTTTGGGTGGTTTTATCGTTATTTTCATTTTTTTTGCTAAATTTACTATGAATATTTGCATTTAATTCTTCAAAATTTAATAAACTGGTCTTATTCCTTTGACTTTTTCTTTGTAATTTCTCAAAATCAGTAGAAAAGCTCTTCATCATTCCTAATTCATTGCATAATTCCTTCAAATTTTGATTGCAATTGAAATTAAAATTGTATTTCTTAAAAGCTTCGAGCATATAAACATAAATATTCCAGTTTTTTTCTTTGGAAAATTCATTAATCACTTTCATTGTAATCCCTAAAAGAAACATGTTGCCAAGATTATGACTTATTTGATTTGAAAGGCATTTAAAATGATTTTTTTGAGCTTCATACAAATCTTCATTCTCTTCATTTTTCTCTATCATACTTTGAATGAAAGCCATTTCTTCACTTCCTTTTATGAAAGAGATTGGACCATAATTAACAAGCAAATGCTTCAATTTCTTATTTTCGAAGATTTTTTCGATTTCTATACCACAACGCTCACCATTTTTTAAACCATCAGCCATCAAATCGGCCAACCCTTCAAAATTTTGGAAATGTTTGGGCAAAATCAACAGAAAGCTTTTGGAATTATGTGACAAAAATTTCAAGAGTTTTTTCAAATAAGGATCATAAATTTTCTTAGAGCTAAAGTTTTTGAGAATTGTGCTTGGGTTTACAATCCCCAAATCAGCCTTATTATTTCTATTCTTCATAGTTAAAAAGTCTTTGAATTTGGGATTCTTCTCTTTATCTTCAGCTGGAAAGTTTATGAAATCTATGTTATTAATACCATATAACTCTGTGTTCTTTCGACAAAAATCAGTCAAAGTTAAATTATTTGAACAACTGATGACAAAATCTGATTTTTTTGCGATCTAAAAAACTATTTTTAGTTAAAAAACAAATTTTATTACAGCTATTGTGTATTCACCGATTCCTCCTGAAAAATCCAGCACTAAATTCCCTAGTATTTTTGAAGCAATATATTCTGAAAAGCTTCTATCAGGTAAATCACATTCAGTCAAATAATCAATCTGAAATTGAATTAGATCAGGATTTGAAGGAAAAGAATATGGAATTTTCTTTATTTGTTTGATTATTTTGTCATTTTCTGAAGCATTTGAGAAAAAAGAAGAGGCAAAACCCTTGGGTTCGAGCATCAAATCAAGATTTTTATGTTTTTTTTCCAAAAACTTTTCAGTAATTTTTACTAAAATTGGTTTTTTTGTGGAGTTTCCTTGTAATAAAAAGATCTCATTTTGTGGAAAGGATTCTACTTTGTATTTGGTGAAGAAATTTTTGGAGTTTGCTTTTTTTGTATCGAAATTATTTTCTAGTGCTTCACTTTGAGGTTTTTCGTCAAATGTTTGGAAAAAAGTGTTTATATTTTCATTATTTTCGGTTTTTGCTGCTTTTGTTTTTTTTCTTTTTAAAAAAATGTGAAGAAAACATTTTTGGCATTTCTGGCAAAATGATTGTTTGGATTTCTGATGAATTTTCGTCTCTATTAGAGAAATTTTGAAACTCTTATTATTTTCTTCCATTTTATCCAACTTGTTTTGAATTTTTTTTTATTGTTGTTAAAAGTTAAAAAAAAAAATATTATTTATAAAAATATTTTTGTTCTTTAATAAAATTCTTCGAAAAAAAAACTTGAAAATTTTTTTTGTTTTGAACTTAAAAAAACCAATAAGTTTTTCATAAAAACATCGATTTATTAACTTTAAAAATAGATTATCTCGATTTTATTACTTCAAAAAGCACAGTTGATATTCTTTTATTAAATATGAGAGTTTGAAGCATGAGTATTATTTGCATTAATTTTAAATTTTGTTGGTAGAAATTTCCTGTCATTTTTTTCTGCTTCTGCTAGATTTTCCATGCTATAAGCGTTTAATCTAGTGATCCCCATACCTGGTGTTAAAGTATTTGCTTTATTCTTTCTCCTCATCATTAAAGGGCTTGAATCAATATCCAGATCTTCTTTTGAACTCAAAGAAGCTTCTTCTTCTTTAAAAGAAAGATTCCTTTTCTGAATCATGATTTTTTTTTTATTCATATTATAAAAAGCATAACATTTTTCAGCTGGATCAGCCCAATCGACTTTTTCTGAGTCTAGAAATTCATTAATTATTCTTTCTTTTTCATCTAAATATGAATTATCTAATTTGAACATCCGCATTCCGTAATATTCACCAACATCTTCATCATTTTTGCCTTTGTTTAGTGTTAATCCAGAAATTTTGTGCTTTTTAGGAGGGAGGGAAAACCTTGTTTGATGTTTACATTCTTCCTTGATTTCATGATTTTCATCGCTGTCATCATTGATGAATTTCAAAGTTTGATTTGAGGGCTGTTTGACATTCATTTTCTTTATTTTGCAAATTAAATTTATTGATTATTTTAGGCAATAAAAATGTTTGAGAGAGGATTTATGTATAAATTAAAAAAAATATTCCCTTTTTAATATTTCTGAAAATTTTCTTTTTTTTTACTCCTTCAATAAAATAAAAATTATTTTATAAATATTGCTGGCTTTTGACAAAAACTTTTTTAAATTAATAATACTTTTTTAAATTCAATAATATAATGCAGCCTTTGACAAATATGGAACAAAAATGGAAAATTGTAGATTCAGTAATTTCCGATATAGAAAGTCTGCAAAAAACTGAAAACAATGAAAATATTGAAAGATTGAATGAAACTTTCAAAAAGCTTCTGCGAGTAAAAAGCTTGAAGCAAAATATTGACAAAGATGAGCAAGAATTGAAATTGGAATACGTTGTTTTGATGCGAGAGAGAAATTTATATTTTGAAAAGCTGAAACAAATTCAAAAATTGGGAAGTGATAATAATTGGAAAGACAAAGGCGGACTATTGGGTGATATCAATAGTATTCTTTTCAATTCAGGGAAATCTGATAAATTAACGTCATAATTAAATCAAAATAATTTAAAAATAAAAACTTCTTTAAATTTTGTTTAGTTTTTGTTTAATTTTTTAATTGATTTTAACTATTTATTTTCTGTCTCTGTCTGAAATACTATCCGTACTTAATCCTCTTTGTTCGGCTTTGGCTCCTTGCTTCCAGAAGTTGAAAAACTCATTGCTTTTATCTCTTTGGATCCAAATCAAATCCTGCAAAACTGCATCATCTTCAATTTGGTGAATTAATTCTTTATAACATCCTGATTTTTTGGCATCCTATAATGCTATCTTTAAGAAAATTGCTTAATAAATAAGAAGTACTCTGATTTCTTGTTCGATTTTCGCAATGGTGAATCTCCCAGTTTTTATATCACTAAGCGAGGGCATTAAATTCAATCGAAAAGCTTCATTTAAAATCAACATTCTTTTATCTATAGATTGACTTCCACAAACAGCAATGATCTAAAAAACATGTACAAATTTAAATGTTTTTTTCAATGTTTAAATTGGAAACTTCATCTTTTACAGCATAGTAGGTAACAAAATCAAAATCTTTTAGATTTCCTTGAGTAAATTCCTCGTCAAAAAACGGTGACCATCCAATATATTGTATTATTTTATCATATTGCTTTGTGTAGGCGAAATTTGTCATATGAAGAGGTATATTCTTTGAAAATCAATTTCAGAAAATTAATATTTCTATAAAATTACTAAGGCTAATATATTGTATCCAGCAATCATTCCTTCATGATAAGCGAAGTTCCATGTTTCACAAGGAATCTATTATCATTTGAATAAAACTGAACTAAATTAAAGAAATTGAACCCTGAAATTATTCACATAATAAAAGGTGGAAGAACAATCACCAGCCGCAAAAACCCTTTTATGATCTTTATCATTTTTTTTGTTTTGTTTTGAATAAAGAAAAAAAAAAATTAATAAACCCGATCTTTGATTGATGTTTACGTTGACTCTTCCTTCGTTATCAAACGCTAAATTATCCAAAGTTTCAGAATCCCTAATAAAATCCTTGCAAAAGTTTAAACAAACAAAAATTAATTGAAATTTTACTGTGTTTGCCACAATGTTGTTTGGAAACGATAAAACTGCATCTGTTTCTATTTCATTCTAAAAAAAAAATTTAAAAATTAAATAAAAAAAAAAAATTTATACTCCATCATAAAACTTAATCTTTTTAATTTTTTTCTCATCACCCTCGAATGATTTGATCTTTGATTGCAATAAGAATGAAACTCCATTGTCCAGATGCAAACTATTTATAGTAAATAATGACAGTTTAAAATAAACTAATATCATTAAATAAAATTATTTTACTTTAATAGTGCTTTATAAATCTCATCTCCAAATTTGTTCTGAATCCAATTTTTTTTATTTTCATCAACTATGATAATATCTACGTCAGGATACTCCTGTCTAATCGTTGCAACAGTTTCCAATGATTGGAGATTCATTCCGATAACGCACTAATTATCCAAATAAAATTATAAGAAGAAACATTTTTTCAAAAACCAATTTTTTTATTGAATTCAACTGATTTCTTAATTGTTCATGATCATATATGTCCTTTAAATATAAAAAGTTGTTTTGGCCTTCATAGCCAGCAAGTTCTCGAACTTCAGTCGTGCAACCAGTGGCGACAAGTAAACCATCATATTCCTAAATCAAAATGAAATAATTATACAATTATTTTTAAAAAATACAATCTTGAGCCCATCTTCGAGAATTACAGCAGGAGATCCATGACTGTTATCAATGGTTTGAATATCTTTTCCAAAGAGAAATTTTACTCCACAATTCTGATACCACTCCATATCTCTCAAAGAAAGAGATTTATAATCCAAATTTTTTATTTGTTTGGTTAATTGGGTTTTATCAAAAGGCAATTTGGAATCTTTTGTAATTACTGTGATTTCACCCTTATTTTTGTATTATTCATAAAAAAATTAATTTAAAAATACAGTAAATCCATTTTCTTTCAGAGTTTCAATACAACCTTGAGCAGCTGCTGAAGCTGTTAATTAAAAATAAGAGATTTTTATTAAAGAAATTGATTTAACATACATCCAAGTATGACAACTTTTCTTAAATCATTATAATCTCTTGGACAAACTGGAGGAATAATTTTTTTCAAGGCAAATTCTGGTGCATGGATTGTGATTTTTCCTTCTTTCTTTATTTTATTATAATTTAATTCAATTCTTCAGTCTAAATCTTACTTCAAAACAGAAATATTTCGGTAAATGATCTCTGGCAGGAGCGTATTCGGTTGAGCCGTTAATGATGTTATAAGCACATCCATGAACTGGACAATATAGTTTATTTTCAAATAGGATTCCTTTTATAAAACTCTTTCGAAAAAATTAAAAAAATAATTATTAATTACCATCTTTTAAATTGGTTTTTCCATCATAAGTACACATAGCATCTAATTATGGAAGAATATAATAAATATTTTGGCTTAAAACTTACTTAAAGCAAATAGCCTGTTTTTGTATCTCATGATAATGATAGGTCTATCCTTTTTTTCTCCAATGAAATACTTGTTGAAATTTATTAAGTTTATATATAAAGGACTTGTTATACTTCTTTGATTTGGCCTTCTTTGATATCTGCTGATAATCCCACTTCAAACTTTAAATAATTGTTCAGTTTAAAAGAATATTGAAATTAAAACCTTCACTAATTTTGACAATCCTTGAATTCTTTTTTGACGTTCAGCATCCGCCGGCTGAATTTCATTTTCATGGTCTTTCGGCTCATCGAAAAAAATTTTTTTACCAATAATATAAGTAGAGTTGGCAAATAAAATTGCAGTTGTTATAAGAATTTTTTTTCTTAAAGGCTTATTGGAAGGAATTTTGAAATTATTGATGAAGGAATTCTTGAATCGAAAAAAACATTTAAGTGTGAAGGCTTTTTGCATGAACTTCTTGTTGTTTAAATAAGAAGAAAAGATTTTAAATTATTTTTTTATTCAATGCTTAGATGAGGAATTAAAATTTGTTAAAATTTTTTTTCCAATTTTCCAATTTTTTGCTTTGTGAGATTTATTTTTAAGAATTTTAAAGCAAAATATAGGCTCAGAAATATATAATGAAATTCTCATCAATAATAATCAGAGAGATTCCCAGATATTCATCATTGAAAATATATATCAAAAGAAAACAATAAAAAAAACATCATCATGAGAAAGAGAGAAAAAATGTCTTTTTCTAAAACAAATCTTTTTATATTTTTTTTAAAAAGATATTTTTTTTAAAAAACTCGCAAGCAAACTTAAAGTCTTTCAAAATATTTCCTATTGAGTCAAAAAGTTTAGTTAGTTTTAAAAAACTTTGGAAGAGGAAATTTTTTTTTTTTTAAAAGAATCATGTATCCTTTTTTTTCGTTTTGTTTGTTTGTTTGTTTTTTATTATTATTTTTTTTAATTTTTTTATTTATATTATTTTTTATTTTATCAATACAAAAATAAGTTTCATTTCTTTCTTTGTATTATTTTGCCAAACTTCTCAAAACATTTTTTCTTCTCAGAATTTTCTGAATAAACACATTTGCCTCTCAAATAAGTTTGTAAAACTTTGCCATAAACTTTATGTCTCCTTAACAAGAATATTTTTTTATATCTCAAATGAATCATATCATCAGTGATTTTTTGAATCACAAAAGGATTCCATATAACAAAATCTGCATCATAACCTTCTTTAATCTTCCCTTTTTTATCGTCCAAATTGAGTAAATCAGCAGGTTGTGTGCACATTAACCTAATAATCGTCTTTATATAATTGTTAATTTTTTCTTTTCGCATTAATTCATTCATCACATTTTTCTCTAATTTATTTTTGGCTGGAGCATAAAGTTTGGTCCAAATAATCTGTAAATTAAAGCCTAGTATTGAGAACCCATTAAAACATCTTTTAAAATTGCCATTTTCAATCGTTTTATAGGCTATAGGAATCTGCAGATGGAAGGATGAGACACAATGAAAAAGGTTGTGGACATTTAACGCTATGATCAGAAGGTTCCTATTTTCTTGATCACGAATCGGTGGACTTCCTTTAAATTTGCATTCTCCTTTTTTGATCATAGATGAATGAAAATATATATATGGAAGAGAAGTTTCACAAAAAATTTGTAAATTTGGGTTTTTTTTCTTTTCGTTTCTCACCAAAAATGCAGCACTTGGGGAAGAAATATTGGAAATAAGAACCTTAAAGTTACTTGCTTTCGAAAGATATTTAATGATTTGTTTAGTTCCATTGATCTCCCATGAAACATAGTGATTTAATAAGAATATCTTATAGGAACAATTTTGTGCTGCGTTCTTCAATTTATTCAAATCTTCCTTCATTTTAGTGGAAGGCGACAAAGCTAAATCCACGGATTTTGTCGATATATTTCTTGAAGAACTTCTTCTCATCAATAGACTCGACGGTCTTCGTTGCTTTGTCTCTTTTTTTAAATCATCAATTTTTTCTGTATTGTGAGGCAATAAACTTTTGATTGGATTTATGTTTTTATTCACATTAAAATTAACAAGAGGTATGTCTTTTTCTTTTTCTATCAAGGTTTTGTCAAGTTTTTCTTGAAATATTGGGTTATTTATAGCAGTTCTTAATTTTTCTTTGAACATTTTATTAATTTCAAAAGCAGGTTGTTTTGAGATTTCTCCAGAAGCTTTGAATGTGGCTCTTTTAGAGAAAATAGATTTTTTCTGGAAAGATAATTCCTTAACATATTTTTTTTCTTGATTAGATTCATCACTAGAAGCATTCGATATATTGAGATCTGAATCTGAATTTTCTATCTCTTTGAAATCTTCATTTTCCTCTTCATTCAATGAATACCCCATCATTTCTAATAAATGAATAGCTCTTTGGTCTTGAATTTCAGCCACAGCTTTTGATCTCAGTTTTAACGTCCCACTCGTGACTTTATCATCTAAATTTCGCACATCTTTCTCAAAAGTTGTTAATTCTTCAACTGAATCTTCCTTTTCATTTTCTTCATTTTCACTTTCTTTATTTGAATCCTCTGCATCGTCCATTTCCCCATGAATGCCTCCTCCGAATTTATCTATATATTAACAATTTTAGAAAAAAAATATAAATTTCGAATGAAAAACCTAAATCTTTTATTTCATCTTCTATATCAAGTCTTTTCTCCTTTTTAAAACCTCTTAAAGGAGAACACATAAATAAATCGCGGTTCGAAGCTAATTCAGGATGAATTGAAAGGAAAATATTGGGACTGGTGGCCTTTTGTAAACGTTCAATAATCTTTTGCAAATGGCGTTTTATTTCAATTTGTGGAATATTATACTGCAAATTTAAAGATAAATACAGTTTAAATCCTAAAATGCATTTCGAATTCCAAAGAGCTTCAATTTGCTGATAATTATGACATGAGAGCAAGGATAAAAGCCCACAATCCGTATATAAATTATCAGTAATTTTTTGGGTTCTTTGTTGCAGAGCCTCAAACTCATCGAAATTTTCATTGTAATTATTCATCAAAGGGTTATCAATTATAGTTGTTATTCCTCCTTGGATAGCCATTTTAGTGACATTTTCTATGTCATTCCAGTCCTCATCATAGTTACTATTGAGATGGACATTAATATCAATTAGGCCAGGAATTATATAGGAATCCTCGAAATCTAATAGTTCCATTCCTGGGAAATCTTCAGGAAAAAAGGATTTTTCATCAATTATCTGCTTGATTTTTTCATCTTCTAACAAAATATAACCAGAAATGGGATCTAATTCGCAATCGCAAAAAATATTAGAACATTTGATAATTTTCACCATCTCAAAATTTTGAAAGAATTTTGTGTTTTATCACAATAATGAAAAATATTTAAATTTCGAAAAATATCATAGATTCTTAAGAAATACGTAATTATGCAAAAATAGGAGTTACTTTTTTTTTAATTTTCAGATCTTTAACAAAAGAAATAGAATTCATTTTTAAAAAAAATAAAGAAATTAAATTGTTTAAATTTTTCTTCATTAAATTTTTTCATCATTAAAAAATAATTGAATTTCTTTAATATTTCATGAATCAATAAAACCTTTCAAATTCATAATCCTTGGAATTAACTGATTCTTCAATGGTTGGATTCATTATATCCAACAGCAATCTCGCGGACCCTAAAGCAAAAGTTGTTCCTTTACTGACATATCCAGCATTAATAAACAAATTCTTAAACTTTTTGATTCTGCCAATAAATGGAACATCATCAGGACTAACAGGTCTCAACCCAACCCAATACTGTACATTTTCATCAGGAAACTCTCATATTTTTTCAACTAAATTGCTTTTTATTTGTTTTTTTCTTTTTTCATCATTTGTTTTATTTCTTCCCATGAATTCAGCGAAAGCAGCGATTCTTATCTGATCTCCTATTTGTGCGAAAGTCATTCTTTTTTTCTCATCTGACACAATAGTTTTCACCCCTTTCGGGAACTTTTTCTTTGGAACTGATAATGTATATCCTTTAACAGTTGCTAGTAAGCATTTTATATATAAAGCATTTAATAAATCTTTTGATTGCAAACCGCTTGCCAAAAAATTTCTGTCTACCCCATTTTGTTGTAACTCCAGTCTGAATCTGTTTCGAGGTTTGTTTCACCTGGCCAAAATTTTCCTTTAACGATTTTCTCATTGCAATCAGCTAATAAAGGCTCCTTTTTCTTGAGATTTTCTTCGTCCATTTATACGTTAACGCCTTCTTTTTTTTTCTATCATAAAAGTCAAACTTCTTTTCAACTTCTTTCTGATTTAGCTAGATGTCAAGATTTTCTTAATTTTTGAGAATAGAAAAAAACATATTAAAAATCCATCTGAACATATGTTTTTCCAATAAGGCACTCAAATGAAATTTAAAAGGGTAATCCCTTTGAATTAACGAGTGCCAAAAATGATTTGTTATTGCCTTTGAAACCCATATGATATTTTATTCCGTTACATAGATTCCACCATTTGCATTGCTTGTTTCTTTAGCAATTTCAGGCATTTTCTCTAATAAAATTACATTATCATCTGTATATTGACATAAATATAAAGCTGAAAAAGCTCCTACAACTCAACACCAACAACTACTGTAGTTTTATGCCCTTTGTGAAGCTGAGTATTGATAACATGACCTTGAATGATGCCGTTATTGTAAGAAAATTGGTTGTTGAGAAGAAAAAGATGGTGTTGATCAGAATTAAGGTAAGAATTGGTAGAAAAACGATGTAAAATAAAATAGGGGTTGATCGAATTGGGGATTATTTTTTAAGCTTTCGATGAAACATAGTTTTTTAAAGGTAAAAATTTATTCGTTTAGAAATTTCTTTCCTTGAAAAAAGATTTTCTGTATTTTTTTTTTCTTCTACAAATTCATTTTTTCTCAAAAATTTAGATGTAATTTCAAAAGAATTTTTAAATTACATGTGGTATGTTTTTTTAACAGAAATTGTGAATAAAACATTTCTGAAATTCGAATTTTTTTATATTTTAGTTGTGTTGTTTTGTCAATTAAAATTTGTCTCTGCCAAAAAAAAGAAGCCTATTATCATGAAAGGGATTTTAAATATTAGGTTCTTTTTTTGCTTATTTAAACCTCTTAGTTTTAAGAAATGCCTAAGAATAAATTAAAACGCTGTGTCTCTGCTAAGCTTTCTCTTTTCACAAATGAAAAATAATTTTTTTACCGACCCTTTTTCTGATTTTTCAGAGCCTTCAAATCAAAATTACACCCGGAATTTATTCACAAAATCCCTCATACAAAACTCCACAAATCTGAATTCTCTTCCTCAAATACTTGAAAAATATGCAGGAAATAATCCATCATATCCAAAGCAATATATCATAGAGCCAGAACCCAAAGAGTTTTTGAAAAGATCAATTTTTCAACAACAAGTCTGCCATCAAGACAATAAAATCAATAATGATAAAGACCCCCGAATAAAAGCCGAATTTTATCAAGAAAAAGTCATTTACGCCGACAATCCGCTCAACAGTCTTATCAATATGCCTTTAAAACCAACTGATGATGATATTTTTAGGAGAGATTTCATCCCTTTTCAGGCAAGAGAACAAAGAGAACAGGAGTCTGATGGAGACATTCAGGAATTGGAACGTAGGGGAGCGTTCAAAACGGACAACTTCAATGTTAGTTCAAAGAAAATCAAGAAATTTAATGTACCGACCAAATATAAACCCAATCATTTTGAAAGAAAGCCCGATAATTTTGAAAAAACTTACAATAATAATTTTGAGGGAAACCCCATTAATTTTGAGAGAAAACCCAATAATTACGAAGCAGAACCTCTTGCGCCTTCCATCAACCCGCAATACCTTGAGCCTAAGCACTTTTCTGGAAAAGATTTGACTGAATTAATCAGAAGAGAACATCAAAAATTGCCAATATTCAACAGATCGAAAGTGATATTAGAATCAATAGAAAAAGAACAGGTAGTGGTAATTTCAGGAGACACTGGTTGTGGCAAAAGCACACAAGTTCCTAAATATATCTACTTAGATGCAAGATCTAAGAATAAAAGAGTGAAGATTGTGTGTACTCAACCAAGAAGAATGGCTGCTTTGAATCTTGCGAAAAGAGTGGCTTTTGAATTGAATGAAAGGCTAGGTGGGATTGTAGGCTATCAGATTTCTCTAGATTCGAAGAAAAATGAGCATACTGCTATACTTTATGTGACAAATGGGATATTTTTGCAGAGTTTGATACATGATAAAAATATCTTCGAAGAGGTTACACATGTGATTTTGGATGAAATTCATGAGAGAGATATTGATTCCGACTTCACTATGATTGCCATGAAACATCTACTGAATGAGAACCCTCATATTAAGTTGATTTTAATGTCTGCGACAATAAATGTTCAATTATTTGTGAATTATTTCTCAAGAGATGAGATAAAAAACTGCCATAATAAAGAATATAATTACAGTCTAAATGCAAATTCAAAGAAATGGGAGAAATTAAACAATTGGGAAGATTTTGATCCAAAAATCTCTTGGATGGACAAAGCTCCTGCTGAAGAAGAGAATATCCCTTGGACTAATATAAAGATAAAGAAAGAAAGAGAAGTGAACCTTTATGGCGTCAATAAAAAAGTCGATGGGTCTAAAGATATGCATCTCGAACAATATAACATTAATATGAATGATTTACCTGCATACAGTGTAGAGATACCTTCAGATAAGAATAATTATCGTGTGAAAACCTTTTATATAGATACGATGGAAAATTACGCGGGGAAACAATTGATGAATGGAATAGAGTTTAGATATATAGATTTCGATAGAAAGAAACCCAATTTGCACTATGAATGCGTGCAATTGGCCATAGTGATCATTAAAAATATCTTAAATAAAGATGATGAAGAGAAACAAAAGCTCAATCAAAAAAATATGGCATTTCGTAAATCCTTAGATGGGAGTATTTTGATCTTTTTGCCAGGTTTTTAATTAATTTATGATTAAAATATATAATTTTTTTTGTTTTATTAATAATTTTGTTTTAAGAATTTTGTCATGTTTTAGAATAAAATTTATTTATTTTAAGGGCTGAATGAAATCAATAGTTTTATTCTCAAAGTTGAAGAAAGTTTGAATTCTCAACACCTCAAGCAATTGAAAATAATTCCTCTTCATTCTGCCCTGCCAGACTCACAAAACGAGCAAATTTTCGACAAAAAAGAGTCCGGTCGTCGTAAAATGATTGTTTCAACCAATATCGCTGAAAGCTCGATCACTGTTCCTGACATTGTTTATGTGATAGATTTCGTTCTCACCAAAGAAACAAATTACAATCCTTACAACAGTATGGAAAAATTGGAGTTAACTTGGGCTAGTCAAGCATCAGCCAGACAAAGAGCAGGCAGAACTGGTCGTGTTTGTGATGGATTTTGCTTTAGATTAGTCCCAGAGGTCTTTTATTTAGATCATTTATTAGCTTTTACGACCCCTGAGCTTCTAAGAAGTCCTTTAGATAAACTTATCTTAAGAATCAAAACTATTAATGAAGATGATCCAAAGAACTTGTTCACTGACCCACAAAAAGTATTGGGAAGAGCTATTCAACCCCCACATATTGATAATATTAGTTTCGCAATGAAATCTCTGCAAGATGCTGGAGCTTTGACTTGGAGCATTGATAAAAGCTATAAAAGCTGTATGATCACTCAATTGGGAAAAATATATTGTGATTTACCTTGTGATATCAGGATTTGTAAATTGTGCATTATGGGGTTCATTTTCAATTGTTTGCAGGAGTCTGTGACCATCGCTTCCATTCTTCAGCATCAAAAGACGATGTTCATCATGAACACGAGAATGAATCCGAGGGATCAAAGCAAATTTTATAAGAACATCAGCAGTTATGATAGGGGGTATAATAGTGATTTGATCTTAATGCTGAATATTTTCAATGAATGGGAAGAGAGATTTGGTTCTTTAGATAAAAAAAGAGAGAATTTCAGGCTGAATTTGAATTTAGAGAAAAACAACAAGTTGAATTATGTTGTTGAAAGAGAAAATTTCAATGCGAAAGTGCTTAAAAGAGAATTCAGAAGAAATAAAGTGGGTGATGATGAGGTCAAATGGTGCAAGGAGAATTTTTTGGATCCAATCGTTCTAAGAGAGATTTTGATTCAAAGAGAAGATATAAAACAAAGATTGAGGAAATTCAATTTTCAAGACAATCATTACAAATCCTTTATGAAAGAGAGTCAAATCACTTATCTAAAGCTAAAGATCTTGTTTGCTGCGTCTTTCAACAATAATTTCTTAAAAGCCTATCAAAAATGGGATTTAAAACTTGAGAAAAAATTGTTTAATTTGAAGACCTCTTTCAATATAAATACAAAATCCGCTCTTATTGTTACATATTCTGGCTTTAATGCAGAGAATCTCACGCCCCAGCAAATCATTAATAAAGAAAATGAATGGAAGGAATTTTTCAGTTTTTATGGTGGTGTCGAAAAAATTAAGTTTAATTATAATGAAGCCTATATAACCTTCAAAGAAAGTGGTTCAGAAGGAGCAATCAAATACCTTCTTTACAAAAAAGCGATCAATAATGCATTAAAGCCAATAGTGGTAAAAGATGAAATAGAATATAATAAGAAACCTGAAGGAATTGATGGAAAAGAGCCATTTAAAAAGATGCCTGGCTTCATGACATCGGAAGAACGTGAGAAAACCTTCTTAGAGTCAATAGGAGCTTTTGATTACCTACATCTATGCCAATTTAATGACCTCTTGAGAAGCCATCCCGTTCAAATAGACAATGATTCTATCAATAAATTCGTTTTCAGCAATAACAGCTATACAAGCACAATAGCGTTTTCGAATCCCTTTCGTAAACAACCGGAAACGATAATTCCTGAACAAAGACAAGAGCCAAGGATTTTGATTTGTTTTGATTATCAAGAAAGAAATAACAATAAGCATTATACAAGATATACCACACTTTTGCCAGATTACCCATTATTAGCCCCTTTACTACTTTTGATTTTTTCAGCACTTCCTCAAGTGAAAATCAGCAGTGATAAATATAGATATGAGAAGGTTATGATTGATGAACATGAGGTATCTTTAGATTATTTTCTCACTGAAAAAGACATTGAAGATGTCAATAATTTGAGAGCATATTTAAGAGATAATCTCACTGCTGAAGCTCTGTCCAAGGTACCCACTGATAGCTTCTGGAATATGCTTTTGGAATTACTCAATAGGGAAAGAGTCAAATATTATGAGCCAGAAGTTTGGGAAGATGCCTTTAAAAGTCAAACGAAAAACAGCTTGTTTTTGGATAATTTCCTCAATAATGCGAATTCTAAGAATAAAGAGCCTCAATGTGTTGCTAAATTCCTAAGAACACAAGGAAAATCTACGAATTTGCTAGGGAATGCATCTATGGAGTCAAAGAAGATCGTAGACTTTCAAGTATATTTGCCTACCATAGAGAAGATCCCTTTAGAATATACTTCGAACTTCGATATTTCAAGAGAAGAAGGGAAATTGATGTATAAAATGTATCAAGATTCTTATAATCAATGGAAATTGAAGATTTTGGAAGAAATCAATACTCATAAGAAGTTTTTGGAGCTGAAACAAACGTTTCTAGCCTGTGGGAAGTGTAAATTGCCAATAAGTGATATAAAGAATCTGAAAGAAAAAGATCCAGAAGTATTTTTCCTGAGAAAATTCATTCCAAACACATATGATGTGACCACTTTGAATTATAATTTAGATGATGATTTCTGTTCTTCAGAGCAATATTTCGAAGTGGATGAGCTTTTTGGAAAAGAATTAGAGTTTTATGGCTGCAGAAATGATCATATTATTGGTATTAGGCCTAAAAGCGTTGATGCGAAAGATTGGTATATTTATGTCACAGAACATAGCAATTTGATTGTTCTATATCCTGATTTGACTGAAGAATCTTTTGATTTCTTCAAGTTTGATATGAAAAGGGTTTTGGAACTAGAAAATTTCAAATTCAAGAAGAAGAAACAAATCATCATTGATATGAGATATGATTGCCATATTTGCCAAGAATATCAGATGGTTGGAGCAGATTTCATCAGTCATATCAATGGAAAAAAACATAAGGAGTCTTTGAAGGAGTTTCAAGCCAGCTTAAAAAAGACTATTGGATAAGTTATTTTTTCTTTCATAATGAAAATTTGAGAACTTCTTTTTTTTTATCAAGGTTTTTTTCAATGTGTTTTTTTTTTTTAATTTTTGTATGAAGGTTTTTGATAGTTATGAGAAAAGATTTTTTATGTTTTTGATTCTTTTTTTAATGAAAAAAAATTTAAAACTTTTTTTTCTCTCTCATTCTTGAAAGCATTTCTTTTGTCATTTAAAAAATTTGATTTTTTTTTTATTTAAATAAAATGAAAAAAATTTAAATGAAGAAATCCTGAATTTTTTTTAAAACTTTTTTTTGTTTGGGTGATTAAAAAGATCTTTTTGAAAAGATATATTATTTTTAAGCCTTATTGTGTTGTTTTTCTTTCTTTTCAACCTTCTTCTTTCTTTGTTCTTGGTTTTTCATTCTTCTGGCTTCTTGTTGTTGGTTTAATTTGTCAGATTTTATTTTTTCTTGTTTAGATTTGTGAATAGCTTCAATAAGCACCTTCTTGTTTTTGAATTGATTACCTTTAGAGGCCAAATAGAACTCATGGTATCTAAACGAAAAAAAACATGCATTTTCTTTAAATCCCAACAAAAAAATAAAAAAATATTTGAATAAATAAATACTGATGCTTATCAATTTTTTTGGCGGCTCTATATTTTCTTAACAAACGTCTTAAAACTCTTTGTCTTCGAATCCAAAGAACTTTTTGTGGCATTCTTGATTCTCGAGTTCCTTTCCTTTTACCAGCACCACAATGTCTTCCTATAAATAATAAGAATCTAAAAAAACATTTATTTTAATTATTTAACGAACCTCGACGTTTTGATTCCAAATGTCTTCTGGCTCGGGATCTGGAATGAATTGTAATATTTTTTTTCATTATCAACCCATCTTTAACTAATTTTCTAATGCTCATCCCTGTTTTGAAGGATTAAAACATGAGAAACTAATTTTATTTAGTGTTGTTTTTACTTGAATTTGCTAAAGAAATCTCATTGGATTCGTTGGGATCTAACCATAATCTATTTCTACCACATTTCAAAACTGAAGCAGCTAATCTTTTTTGGAGTCTTAAACAGACCATTTGGACTTTTGAGAGATTTTTCTAAAAACGAAAAGCGAATTTAATCACAATTTTATATCTTTTGCTATCAGAGCTAATATTTGAAGAAATTTTTATTGTTTAAATTTGTTTTCATATGAATAGTGATTTTTGTGAGTTCTGCTTAATTTTCCTAAAGAAACAATTTGAAGATTTGGAAGTGAAATTTTATGGAGAATTTGAATTTTTGGAAGGTCCCATAAATGTTTTGTATTCAAAGAAAATAAAGAAATACATTTTATTAATGAATTTGGAAAAATTTCAGAAACTAAATAGTTTTGAAGGAATATTTCATGTATTTCGAAAAAATTTTCTGTGTGATGAAAACCTAAAAGAAATTATATTCTGTTTGTATACTTTCAAAAACAAATTTATTCTTTATAATTATGAAGAATCTGAAAAAATTTATTCATTAAAATTTAGAAAAGTGATTTTTTTATTTTAAAGTTAGCTTTTGTTTAAAAATAGAGTTTTTTTTTCTTTCACAATTTTAATTTTTATAAATTTGTTGGGAATATTTTTAAAAATTATCACATCAACTAAATTTTCTGATGAGTTTTCTTTCACTTTTTCAAACAACAAATACAAAAACACAAAATTTACAAAACAAACAAACTTCAACCGAAAAGGAAATCAAAGAATTTTACCTGAATTTCCTAAAATTCAAAAAAATTCTGTTCATAGAAGTTTCCACTTACAAAATAATAAAGGGCTTACATGAAAAATATACGGTTTCCTTCCATACTTGTTTTTTTTTCTAATGAAAACAAATTTTTACTGCAGGTTTATGTTATTACAATCACAACAACTGATCTTCAATACACAAATGAAAGAAGATATAAGGAATTTCGAAAAATGAATCAAGAAGTACTATATTAAATTTTTATAAATTTTGATTTTTTTTTTAGTTAAAAAAAAATTACAAAACTTTGAATTTTGGTCATTTTCCAAAAAAAAAGTTTATTCACAATTTCAAAGAAACTTTTTTAGAACAAAGAAAAAAAAGCTTAGAAAGTTTGCTTTTATTTTACTAATGAAATGATTGAGAATTGAATTTTAAAGGTTTTTTGAAAATTCTTCATAACATTTGCAATTATCTCCCCATTTATGATTTTTTAAATTTTATAAGACTGAAAGGTTTTAAATAAATAAAGATTATTGTTTTTATAAATAATTGATAAAAATGTAGAGGTCTATGAGCAAAATCAAATAAATTTGGATTATTGTTCATATTTTTACATCAAAGAGAATATGAAAACTCATCATGATGCCGAACTTTTGGATTTTCTGATTAAACTTAACTTAGAGCCAATTAATTTGATCAAACATTTTCAGTATTTTTTTAATATTTTATGATGGAAAATAAAAAAATTTGCAGAGAATTAGAAAATTTCATAATATCCAACCAAAATGAATTTTCACCTCAAGCAATTGAAATTTTATATAATGTAAATATTATAAAACTAAAAAAATTCATTATACAATCCTTCATAGGGAGATAATAAATTAAAGGGGATTCTCGAATTGTTTGGATCATACTCTTCTGATCATGTCGTTTGCAGCACAGGAATGAAATGTTTAAGCAATATATTGAATTTCGAATTGAATCCAAGTATGTTAACGATTTTCAAAATAATTTTATTCTTTATAGATTCTGAAAAATTTGTCAAAAAGTTTATCAAAACTAACCCAAAATATATTTCTAAACTAAACTTAAGTAAAAATTTTTTAAATTTGAAAAAAAAACAAGATTTTTTTCTCAATTATTAGAAGATCATATCATTGTTAAACCTGCAAAAAATTGCAAAAAACATGCATTGAACTTAATACATCATTATTTAGGTAGTTGTGCCTCAAATAATAAATGTTTAGCGAAATCTTTAGTAAGAAACTAATTTTTCTTATTTATCTGAATTTTCTTTCATAAAGCTCGAAAATGATGATGCTCTAAAGGAATATGAACAATGGGAATTTAGCAAAAGCATGATTTCTGTTAAAACGGAAAGCATTGAAAAAGACAATTTGTTTGGGTTTAATAATTGCTCTTTATTTGAAGACATGAAAAGCATTTCTGCTACTTTTCCCAAAATTATAACTCCTTTCCTCAAAAAAAGATGTTCAAAGGAAATGTTTTAAACCTTCATAATTTTTATTTTATATTCGTAAAACGAAATGATCATAATTAATCTAAAAATAATGCTTAAATGTGAAATCCTATTTATGATTAAATTATAAATGTTTTAAAAAATTATACGACTAAACTGAATTCCAAAATCAAATTTTTTATAGTTTAATCTTTTTTAAAAATTAATTTGTTTGAATTTTCAAAATAAAATTTTCTCAAAAAATTAATTTTTTTTTTTAATATTTTATACAAATCAAATTCAAAAAATTACGAATAATTTAATTTGCTTTTAAACACGAAATTTCCCAGACAAATTTAAAAATAATCATAAACACCAATCAACAACAAAACAATGAATTTTTCTGATCCTGACGAAGAGAAAAAATCCGAATCTCCCCTTCATGAAGCTGGGAATGAAAGTCCAGACTTTGCTTCTCAAAATCCCATGATTTTTGAGCAATTAGACAAAAAAACACCAAACAAAGAAACATTACATAGTGCAACGAAGCCACATTCGCTTTTCAAAGAAATCACAAATAATCAATCAACTTCTCACAAAAAGTCTTTGATCGCTCAACCTTTAAGTACAATAATTTCTTCCATTTTCCCATTTAAATTAACTTTTTATCAAAGAAAAAAAAATGCCTATCAAAAGATTAATCATTAAAGAGATCACTTTAGAGAATTTCAAGTCCTATCAAGGCAAACAAACTATTGGACCATTTCATAAAGCAATTTTTATTTCTTTGTTTTTCTAAATAAACATAATGAATTTAAATAGAGATTTACTTCAATTGTTGGTCCAAATGGTTCAGGCAAATCAAATCTTATTGAAAGTTTGCTGTTTGTCTTTGGTAAAAAAGCAAGCTGGATGAGATTGAACAAATTATATGAATTGATTCATAACTCCAGCAACCATCAAACAGTTAAAAAAGCGAGTGTCGAGGTTCGTTTTTGTGACATCATCGATAAAGTAAAAAAATAAAATAAAGACCATTTTTATAAGAAAATTCATTTTTAAAGGATGATGAAGAATATGAAATTGTTCCAAACAGTGAATTTACAGTTAAAAGAGTGGTTTATCATACAAGTATATCAAAATATGAGATAAATGATGAAGAAGCCAATCAAAAAGAGGTCATTGATTTGTTAAAATCTAAAGGCATTGATCTAACAAACCACAGATTCCTCATTTTACAAGGAGAAGTGGAGCAAATTTCTTTAATGAAACCCAAAAGTGGAAAACAAGATGACCCTGGGCTTTTGGAATATTTAGAAGATATAATTGGCTCTTATGTGTATAAAGAGAAAATTGACGGGTTGGAAGAGGAATATTTTAAATTATATCAATTCAAGATAGAGAAAAACGATTTGGTCAATATGTCAAAATTGGAGCTTCTTAAATTGGAGGCTTCAAAGAATGTAGCACTTGAATATGTCAAGAAAGAAAAACAAATTTATCAGCTTATGAATATTTCACATCAAATAGCTAGACATAAGGCAAATAAAGAATTGATGAAGAATGAAGAAAATCTTACACAGATTCAGAATAATAAGAAAGAGGAAGAAAAAAAAATGAGGGAGAAAGTTAAAGATAAAGAGAATCTCTTGAAGAATTACAAGAAAAAAAAACAGGATTTAGATGAAATCAAGGATCGAATCAAAACTATTGAGAACAAAATGCAAGAATGTGAGAAAAAAGATATTAAAGTAACAAATGATATGAAACATCAAATAGAGTTAGATGTCAAATTTCAGGTTAAAAATTCATAATCTTTAGTTTTTATAGTTTTCTTAGGATCAAATGAAAGACTTGGAGAAGAAATACCATAAAATTATAGAGAATGCCAATGAAATAAAGAAAATCCTCCCTGATAAAAAGATCCAAGTAAAAAACTTTGTTTTTTTCTAATGAAATTCGTTTGAAAAAGTTGATCAAATCCCAAGAAAAACGTGATGCTGAAGAGCAAAAATTGAGCCAATTGATGTTAGATTTGGATAAAAAAGCTGGCATATATCGTAAAGAGAAAAAGGAAATCGAAGCAAAGCTAGAGCCTTATCAGAAGGCATTAAATTCGATGTTAAACGAAGCAAAACTAATAAGCAATGAATTAAGTTTTTTGAACTCAAATGCTTCGAATTATCAAGAAGAAATCAGTGAGCTGCGAAACAAAGAGTTTCAAACAAAAGAGAAAATGGATGGTGTGAAGAACCTTCTTAATGAAATAGACAAAGCTTTTTTTAACATGAGACAAATGAAATCTGAAATCCAGGCACAGATGAATACTTACAAGAAAGAAGAAGAAACTCTCATGAAAGACATTTCAGAAATACAAACCAAATTACAAGAATCTCAATCTTCAGCTTCTGAACAACATCAGAAAAGTCACATACTCAATGAATTGATTAAAGCCCAACAAAAGCGAGAGCTATCAGGAATTCATGGTCGTTTGGGTGATTTAGGCATCATAGATGAAAAATATGATATAGCAATCACTTCCTGTTGTTCTGCTTTAGACAATATTGTGGTTTCTAAAATAGAAGATGCTGTCAAAGGAGTTGAATATCTTAGAAGCAATAAGATCGGGAGAGCCACTTTTATCTCTTTAAATAAAATGGAAAGCTTCCAAAACAATATGAATAGGCCTTTTACCGCACCAAAAGGGACTTTTCGACTATTTGATCTCATAAAAATAAAGAATGAAATGTATAGAATAGTCTTCTATCATGCTTTAAAAGATACATTAGTATGTGAAGATATTGAATTAGCGACACAAGTTGCCTATGGAACACCTCGATATAGAGTAGTTGTTATTAATGGGGTTGTTATTGAGACAACAGGAGCAATGTCTGGTGGTGGAAAACCAAAAAAAGGAGGAATGGCTTCGAAAATGGTCCATGAAAGCATGAGTCTTGAACAAACTAATGAGTTAAATGAAAGCAAAAGAATCAAAATACAAGAATTGGAAGAAGTTCGAAGAAGAAAAATTAATGCCGAAACCGAATTGCAGGCTGTGATGAAGGATGAACTCACAGCTGGAAAAGAAAAGAAAAAATATGAGACAGAATATGAGTTTATAGCTCAACAGCAAAACGATAATGGCCAGAAATTAAAAGAGATTCAGAAAATTATCGATAATCGTTCAAAAGATGAAAGCAAAAAAAAAGAATTAGAAAAAAAATTAAAAGAAAAAAACACAGAGCAACATAAAATCGAAAACAGTATGGCACCTATTCTAGAAGAAAAGGAAACAATTGAGCGAAAAATCGCAGAAATAGGAGGAGAAGAACTAAAAAATCAACAAGTGACTTCTGAAGAAGCTACAAAAAGCTTTGAAATTTTAGAAAAAGAATTTTCAAAACTGACAATGACTTTAGAATCCACACAAAACAATTTGGAGAAAAATGAAGCAGAAAAACAAAAGTGTGAGAAAAATCTGAAAGAAGCTACAGGAAAATTAGAGGAATTAAACAAGCTATTGAAGCAAATAGAAGAAGAAGCTTTGTGTGTGATGGGCAGCAAAAAAGCTGCGTTAGAAAAGCAGGCTTCAATGGAGAATGATTTCAAAAAAGACACAGAGGAAAAAGACCAATTAGAGAAAATGTTGAACGAACTAAAGACTACTTTGAATAAATTCATTGAACAAA